>Ga0315909_10001503_pt1 | contig 31462 bp, 46 predicted proteins | sample LakEriMetagenome_11_FD_203527 | JGI IMG/M metagenome (GOLD analysis project Ga0315909, IMG submission 203527) | Freshwater fungal communities from buoy surface, Lake Erie, Ohio, United States - Buoy 2 MA125 | ecosystem: Environmental > Aquatic > Freshwater > Lake | place: USA: Lake Erie, Ohio... | reverse complement strand
TCGAATAAGTCGCCTTCGGGGTTGTGGTTCCTGTTTCATAGAAATAGGCTTTTGCGGCAATATGCGGTGAGCCGTTGCCGTCAGAAAGCTGTTGGCCGGAAAGCCAGAAGAGTTGAGCCATGGGGCGTGTCCTGAATGTTTATTGCGAAACGACGGGCTGCACGACGCCGGACTGAACAAGCCCCGTCTGCACAGCGGCATTGCGGGCAGTTCCTTCGCGGGCGCGGCGGTAGGCTGCTTCCACAACGTCCATGACCCGCTGGATTTGCTGCGGGTCGTTGGTTGTCAGCATTTCGGCAAGTTTGGCCTTGGTGCGCTCGTTCAACAGGCTGACAGGCCCGTCCTGAAGCCGCTGCATGAGATTGCGCACGACGCCCGCGCGTCCACCAGTTACAGCCGACGCGATAATGTTTTCAGCCGGAACCCCGCCTTGAATTGAAGCGTCAAGGTCTTGCGCAGCAATTTGGCGCTGCGCCGTCGCACTGTTCTGCAATTCACTGTAGGTTCTATATTGGCGGCTGCGCCCAACCATGCGCGCCATGAAAGCCTGATAATCCTGCGGGTCGTCAAAAATTGCTTGTAGCTTCTGCTGTATGTCTGGCCTGTTTATAAACTTTGCAGCAGCGTTGCCGGTGCGCCCGACGCGCCCGACAGTGTCTCGCATGGTTTGGGCAACACCCGCCCGAAACGCTTGCTTTTCGCTTTCACTGGTCAGCCGCGCGAGATAGTCGGCAATGTCTTCCGGTCCCATTTCCTTGCTAAGGACGCTCTTGCCTTGTTCAAGCGCATTCAGAACCGCCGAATTACCCGCAAAGTTGTTGCGCGCTTCGCCGTAAAGCCCGCCCGTAGCGTTGTCCAATTCGTCCAGAAGCGTTTTTTGCATGGTCAGAAGGGAACGAGCCTGACCCTTTTCGCCAGCGCGAACAGCCGCGCCAATCATGTCGTCAATGCCCTGCTTCGCCTGGTGCCAAACTTCGACAGGCAGCGGCTTGGACAAATCAAGTTTGAACTCTGGCGGCAACCGACCCTCTTGCTTGGCCATGTTAAGGCCACGCTGCAACGCTGTTTTCATGGCCGGAATGCCGCCAAGCGTGCGCAGCCTGTCGCTGACGATATCGCCGACTTTAAACGCGCGGTCATAGAGCGGCTTCGCCTCTTCGGCACGCCGGGTTATCATGGCCTGTCCCGCCCGCTTGGCACTGACGGACGGAGAAACCAGCCGCGAGATATCGTCGAACAGGTCAGCCCATTGACCGCCCCCAGCTTGACCCAAAAGGGGGTCCCCCTCCTGCCGCGTCCGCAGGAAGTCGCCGACAATCTGCCGCCCCCGTCCGGGGGACCGGGCAACAGCCCCGGTCAGTGAGGTCAGTTCGTCCGACAGGTCGGCCAACGTGGCGTTGTTGATACCCTTGGCTTGCATGTCACCAAAGCTGGACACATTGCCGGGGCGCATATCAGACCGCGTCATGGCCTGCCCCAAGACTTCACCCGCCCGCCGTTCGGCGTTCACAGTGCCAGGGGCAAGGCGTGACTGAATCAAGCGACCCGTGCCGCTTAGGCCCGCTGCGGCGACAGGAACGGCAACGCCAAGGGTGCCGCCGACAACGCCGCCAACTGCTGCCTTTGCGGCCCTGTTGCCAACCCCGCCTTCGCCCGCAAGGAACCCGGTTCCGGCACCACCCGCCGTCCCAGCAATACCCGAACGCAACACGTTCTGGCCGAGTGTCTGGGCCGTTCCAATGCCAAGGCGCGGGGCCGCTGCAATGGCGCTTGCGACACCACCAGCAACCTTCAGTCCGGTCGAAAGCACGGGGGCGCTGTTGTCCAAATACCTGTCGCGCGCGCGCTGGTAGTCTAGATTTTCCTGATAGTCGCCAGTTAGACCGCCGAGGGTGTTGAGGTAGGCACTGGCCTCGTCCAATCCCTCGCCAATACCAAGCGTGCCGCGCGCAAGCCCTCGAATTGTATCGTCAAGCGCAAGGCCGAAGCCGCCTTCCTGCTGCTCGCGCGCAACGTAGGCGTCTGCAATGCCAGCCAGCGTTTGGTCGTCTGCGCCAGCCTTCCTTGCCTTCTGGTACGCGGCTTGAATGTCTTTCAGGCCCATACCCTGAAACGGATTTCGGGGCCGCGTCTGTTGCGCGGGGTCGTTGACAGGAATGCCGCCAAACCGCGATTGCGATTGCGTCGAGCCTGCTTCGGCTTCGACCGGAATGCCACCGAATTTGCTCATGGTTTGCGATACCTTTTCCCGTCCTGCTCCATGTACAAAGCGCCAGACGGCAATGCGTCAAATTCTTGTTTGGTCGTAATGCGCGGAATACTTGTTTGAGCGCCGGGATTGGCAGCTCTGGCCGGTGGCGGCGGCCCCAAATTTTCAGGCGGAACAATGCCCATGGTCTCAAGTGCCGCCAAGTTGCTCATGCCACTGCGCATGCTGGACAAAAACTGATTTCGCGCGCCTTGCTTCAGTGCGATAGTGTCCTTGTCATCCCCCGGAGCCGGGATGAAAATGTCAGAATAAAAGTCAAATTCTTGTGGCGTGACAGCGGCACCAGTATCTTTGCGCAGCACTGCCGCAATGAAATTCTTTGCGACTTGCATGGCTTGGCGAGAATTGTCGCTCTGCGCAAGGTTTCCGACAATCGGTACTGACCGCGTTATGCCCTGCTTCAGGCTAGTCAACGCCTGTACCCGTTCGTCTGTAAATTCTGTGCTTGCGGCGAGGGCGCGATTGTAAAAGTTGATGTCTTTGGACTGGCCCTCTGTCAGCTTGATATTGGGGCGCGGCGGGTCTTGTGGTCCAGTAAGCATAGGGGCACCAGGTGCAGCACTAGCACCACCACCACTTGCCGCCGCATAACGCTGCGAAGCCAAGGCGCGGGCAGCGCGGCCCCTGTCTTGTTCGGTGCCAATCTGTGCCTGCTTCAGCCGAAGGTCCAATTCCTTTAGGGTCTGGCCCGTCTGCAACTTAATGCGCGGAATGTCGGCCATGGTGATTTGCGCCACGTCTTCCGGCTTGCCGCCGAAGGTGGTCAAATACCGCTGCTTGGCAATCTCAAGCGTTTGTGGATTGCGTTCGTCCACGCCTGCCAGAATCTCGTTCATGGCCGCGCCACGACGAAGCGCCATATCAAGTTGGCCCGCGTCCATATCGAACTGAAACCGCTGTTCGGACATTTGGTCCGCACGGTCCTGCCGCATGCGCTGGCGTTCGGCTTCCTTCTGCGCTTCCTGGCGTTCAAGGCCGGACTGATAGGCATTCAGGAAGTTGCCGACAATGTTGGGCTGCATGAGTTCTGCCATTAAATCCCCCACATGTAAGGCGTCGAGCCAGCAGCGGCAGGCGGCTTATCAAACCACCCGCCCTTGTAAGCCCCGTATGCCTGCGCGCCTTGGCTCAGTGCGTTGTTGATACTGTTGCCCATGTTGATGTAGCCCTGCGCCCGTGCATTGCCCGCAGCCTGATACGCATTGGCCTGACCAGCGGCGGCGTTCTGTCCGAAGTTGCCCGTCTGCGCGGCGGCGTTCTGGCCCGTATCCACCATGCCGCCCAAGCGGCTGAGGTAGTTGTTGAAGTCGCCCAGATAAAGCTGGCCCGTGCGGTCGCCGATTTCCTGCGCGGTCGCGCCCGAGAACAGGCCCCCGCGTGCCGCGCGCGAAGCGTCTACAGCGCCGACCGTGTCCTGTACCATGCGGGCGAGGAACGGGCTTTGCGTGTAGCCCTTAAGGGCTGCCTGATAGGCGTCCGGCCCCCCCATGCCAAGCAAGTCACCATAGCGGCCCAAGGCGGTAGCACCCGTGTCACGATAGGGTGCAAGGTCGGCGCGTGTCTGCTGGTACATGCGCTCCTGCACGTCCGCCGCCTGCTGCGCGGCGCGGCTTTGGGCCTTGGCGGCCTTGTTGCCAGCGTAAACACTGGCCCCCGCGCCGACTACGGCACTTCCAACGATTGCACCTACTGGCATGGCAACACCTCAAAATCTGTTCGGTCGTCTGTAATCTTCAAGCGGCTTTCGCCCATGTCCAAAATCAGCGGGTCGTGGCTTTCAATCAATATCGGCATGTAGCCCGCAAACATGGCCCAGCGATTGTAAAGCAGGCATGCCTTGCCCACTTGCCCCGCCCCTATCATGGCGCAGCAAGCGCCCACCCGCTTGTCATGCTCCGCGTCGTCGGCATGTGGGTCGTCGCGCTTCGTGCGCGCGTCGAGCCGGTCATGGAACGACTTGCCCAAATCTTCCAGCCACGTTGCGCGCCTTATCCAGTCTGGATACCGCAGCGCATGGAAACTGGCCCCGATACGAATGCCATTGCGCACGAACAAGTCGTCGCGCCGGAAGTCCTGCACGAAGCCCATGTGCCGGGGCGGATGAGCCAAGGGGTTGTCGTCCGGGGCCACCGTCAGGATTTCAAGGCAGTCCGTCTGCACGAACATGAAGTCCGCCGCGTCATGGGCCGCAAGCAGCGCATGCCGCCCGCGCCCTTCCCTTCGGAAGAACGTATGCAACTGATAGACGCCGGGTTCCTGCCGGATAAACAGGAAGCCCCCGTGTGGCGTTGTCAGCAATACGTTGCCATTCACGCCCACATGCGGTGCCAGGTCGATTGACGTGGTGCCGTCAAATGCCACCAAGGGCAGGACTTCAGGGTCGTTCAGGACTTCATTGGCAAAGGTGGCGTCGGTCGATAGCTGGACAATGCGCTGCCGCTTCACCGCACCCTCACGATAAAGCCAACGTCATTGGGAATGGTCACGGTCGTGGCTGTGGTGACATAGGCCGCGTCCGTCTGGGCATAGTCCCAGAGGTCGGGGTAATCCGCCTTGCTGACCGTCTGCCCGGTCTTCGTCAGAAAGCGCGCGTTGGGCGTGCCTGCATACTTGATAGACCCGCCCACCGGAATAAGGCTTTCCTCATAGTCCAGAATGGCCTGAAGGAAGCCCAAGACTTCGCGGTCGTCCCCGTGCAGCTTTGCCGGCACGTTGGGCCTGACGCGGCGCACCATGGGTTCAGTATCCGTCCAGCATACGTTGACGGGCCTGCATGCGCGCGGCGTCGTCCATGCGCAGCATGATACGCTGGTTATTCATTGCCATGTTGCCCGCCCCCCCGGCCATGGCCGCGCGGGGGTCCTGCCCGCGCTCCCGCCCAAACAATGCAAGGAAATTCTGGAAGGGTGACGATTGCGGGCGCGGCATGGGCTGCGTGTTCGGCATGACACCCCGCGCGCGCGCAATGTAATCACGAATGCTTTCGGGCTGGGGCTGGGCCGCGCCTTGCGGAAGCGACCCCATAAGCGCCTGGCGTTCGGCTTCCCGCTGCTGCTGGTAGTACGCTTCCAGTTCCGCTTCCTTCTGCATGGCCTTGAGGCGCTGCACGTCATTGGCGTTGATACCGCCCTGACCGTTGCCCAGTTTTGAAAGCATGTTCGTCATCAGTTCGTTCCTACCTGAATGTCTGCCCACGCGCCCAAGAACACGGCCTTCACCGGGTCGGACACGCGAAAGCGAATAATGCGGTGACGATAGCTGCCGCAGCCAAACCACACCGCGCGCCATTTGTTTTGCCCCACTGGCCCCATGGACGTAGCGCGCGGGTCAGACCACGTCCGCCCGCCGTCGTCCGAGTAGCACACGAGCACCTGAGGGTTAGACCCCTGCCCCGTCACCAAACCCACACCGGCTTCGATATCAAGTTCGAGACGTGACATGAATGCACGCCTGCCGTCGTGGTGCAGTTGCAGGCTGGTGGCTTCTCGGACGAGGCCCATGCCCCCTTCGGAATAGCTTTCGGCCAAGAGTTCGTAGAGGTTCCCGTCGCTCGAGCCGACCACCTGACGCTGGCCGTTCAAGGTCAGGTTGCGCGCGTCCCAGCCGCCCGTCGCGTCCGACCCCATGGGCCAGGTGCCTGACTTCCGGTAGGACCACAGGTTGGTTGATATGTCCCACGCAAAGGACCATTCGTTGGGCAAGGTCAGCACATAAAACAAATGCCCGCGCTGCTGGTAGGTGAAGGCACTGAGTGCCGACAGGTCGGACACCTGTTCCAGATAGTTGTCGATTTCCGGCGGGCTAATCTTGCGCGGCGCATAACCTTCGGCGCGATAGACGCTGACCCCGCCGGCGCGTCCGTCACGCCCGACCCATGTCAGACCACTATCAACGACCACAGCCGTGTCACGGGCAACGCAGCCAATATTGGCCGCAGCCGTTGCGGTCTTGGCGAAGGCATTCGCCCCGCTGTCGCCGGTCGGCCCCCACCATTCAACGGAGCGTGAGCCCAGCAGTGCCACGTCATTGGCGACCGCACGAATGGCAACGAGATTGTCGCTTTCCGCTTCACCCGTGGCGAAGTTGTTGGCCGGGAACGTCGTGTCGTTGATTAGCTTCCAGCGAAAGCGCCCGGAGTTCGCAACCGAAATCAGCGAATAGCTGGCAATCGACGTGCAGCTTGACGCCTGTTCGAACCCACCCCCTGAATGCTCACTCAAGGCCAAGGTCGGCACGTCAAACTGGTAGGATTTGATTTCGCCGACGATATCAATCTGCGCGCCGTTGTAGGCCATGTCGACCGGCAGGCTGCCTTCAATGGTGCCGAGTGCCGTGGTTGAACCACTTCCGGTCACCGCGTGCAGGGTCGTCCCGACCACCACGTAATGCTGGTCGCCCGCCGTGATTTGCCCCCGCACTTGCCCCCCGCCAATCGTGGCGAAAAGATTGCGTGTCGGTGTGCCATAGCAGACAAAGTCCGTGCGCCCTTCGCCTTCGACCGGCTCGCCATACATGTTGACGAGCGAGGTCATGCCCGCCGATTTCGACCGACCGACATTGAAGGCTCGCCCGAAGGGCACGCGGATACGGGGCATTAGGACCAAATCACCTGAATGTAGCCATTGAACCCGGCGTCATTGGCGGTCGAAGCAAAAGCCCCGTCGCCCGGACTGCCACCCGTCGTCCCGGCCAAGGCCCCGGAGAATGTCGCCCCGCCCGCCCTTCCCGGCGTGCCCGCTGCTTCTTCACCGGGCGGCGTGGCCACATAGCCCGAACCGCTTTCGCCCGTGATATTGGTGTCCCCGCCTGAGGCCGTCCCACCAGTTCCGTCCGCAAGGCTGGTGCCTTTGTTCCCGCCATTGCACGTCACCGACACGGCAGAGCCGTTCAGGGTTCCCGATACGGTCGTATTGCCACCATTATTGCTGGCTGACCCTGACCCTATCGCAACGGTGAGCGTGGTTCCCCACTCACCGGCCAGAACCGCACGCGTGAGATAGGCAAAGCCACCCCCGCCGCCGGCAGACCCGTCAACAGGCGACACACGACCAAAAGCGGCCCCACCAGCCGCCTGCGCCCATATCTGCACCGTCGTTGCCCCATTGGGAATGGTAATCGACGTGGTGCCGGGGAAGTAGAGTTCGCCCATGTTGAACGGCTGGCCGGTAATGACGACGCCCGTCATGAAGACAATCCGGTGCTGCCGGTGATTATCCAGGTATTGGTCGCCACCTTGCGCAAGGTTGCGCTGTTGCCGCGCGCCAGCGTGCGGGTGGCCGGGTCTGCACCCAGCGTGCCCACCCCGTCACCGCGTACAATGATGACACTTGCGCCCTTCGCAATCGTGACCGTGGTGGCTGTGGTTGAACCGCCATTCGTATTATCCAGCAGAATGGCCGTGCCAATCGGGAAGGCCACCGTCGCATTCGCCGGCACCGTCCACGTCTGGGCCGTGTTGTCGCCCTTATAGACCACCTTGCCCGCGTCACTGAGGGCCAGCGTGTAGCCGGTGCCACCCGTGCGGGTGTTAAGCGGTGTGCCGCGAAAACCGACAGATTTTTCTGTCGCGGGGCCGGTGTCGGTCGTGTCAACGTCGCCGGTCGTGCTGTTCTTGACCACACCCATGTCAGGGCACCGAGACAAGGTTGGAGAAAATGCCGGTCGGCGAACCCGTAATCAGCACGCGCACTTCAGCGTCGGCCCCGAGTGTCACTTCAAGGAACCCGTTCGCCGTGAGGCTCGCCCCCGTGATATTCGTCGCCGTGCCGTTGGCGTTCTTCGCCTGAAGCTGCAAGGTCGCCGCGTTGAACGTGCCTTCCGCTTCCCAAATGTAGTCACCACCCTTGACGGTGACATAGTTCCCCGTCGCCGCAGCGTTGCTCAGTAGCGTCAGGTTTTCGATAAAGTAGGTATTCATGGACATTGCGTGTGTTCCTTCAGAAATAGTCCGTGACCACGGGTTCCTTGGCTGAACGCTGGCTGACATGCCGTTCAAGCAGGCGATAGCCCGTATCGCCCAAGGCATAGGGGATTTCGCTGCCCGGCCCGCGCCCATAGATTTCCGCGCATTGACCCGCAATCACTTGCGCGTAAGGAAGCGCAGCCGCGTCGGGAATGGCACTGTCAATCCAGTACACCAGACCCTCTTCAATCAGCCATGCCCGCACCTTGTCGGCCCGCCGTTCAATGCGGTCCCGGTCGTCTGCCGACAACGCCTGACCCGGACCAATCAGGCCCAGTTCCTCGCCGACCAACTGATAAAGGTCTGTGTTCGTGATTGTCATTCGCCAGCCTCGTCAGCCACGACCTTGCGGGGCCGTCCGCGCTTGGGCTTCGGCGCGTCGAAGACGTTCTCGACCATGACCGTGTCAGCCTCTTCGTCCATGGCTTCGAAAAGCGGGTGTCCCTTCAGCTTGGCAATGGCCGCAGGGTCAGTGACGACCACCCACACACCGACCGGGAATGTGTACCCGTACGCACGGGTTTCCGCTGGCACGTCGTCTGGCTTCAAATAGCCGCCTGTGAATCTGATAAGCATGGTTTCTCCGTCGCAGAAACGGCCAGGGGCGGACATAAGCCCGCCCCCGTGCCTTCATTGTTATGGCAGAGCCAGAATGGTCCCAATCATGCCAAGGCTGATTGTGCCAGAGGTTGGCACGGTGCCGCCGGGGTTTGCAGCCACGGCCCCGGTGATGACCGTCTCCGCCGTGTACACATAGCCAGCACCCGTAACTGCGCTGGAAAACGCAGCCGTGCCCGTCTGACCAACAGTCGCCGCCGCAAAGAGACGGTCAGCGTCTCCCGCGTCACCGACATTATAGGTCAGCGTGGTTGCGCCGTCCAAGTCAGTCGAACGCAGAACGCTTGAAATCAGCACGAAGCCCTTCGGCACCTTGCCAAATTCAAACGTGTCCGCCGTCGTCAGTGCCGCTGTCACCGGCACTTCGAACCAAAGAACGATTGCGTTCCCCGGGTGAGGACCAACGCCCACGTTGGGGCTGTTGGCAAGCTGCCTGCTTTTATACAAAGGCATAGTTCAGTCCTTTCTAAAATTAATCGCCAGTGCCCGAGGTATAGACGGTCACAATCCCATGTTGCTTCGACGCCGAGCTTGCGCCCGTCGCGAAATGCAGCTTGGAAATGCCCCGCAGTTCCTCGATTGCAACGCCAGGACGGAACTTGTAGTCGCCCGTCGTGTCGGTAATCGGCGTCGGCTCCTGACCCCACGCAACCGCCATGGCCTGCTGGCCGCAGAGGAAGTTGGGTTCGACCGAAATCGAACCGTTACCCGCCGCCACGAAGGTGGACGACGTGGTAATCAGCGTCGAGATTTCCTCAATCTGACGGACGATGACGCCGTCATAAATGAGGTCGCCATCCTGGAACAGCGGGTTTGAGTTCATGCCGCCACCTTCACGCGCGCGCGCGTCACGGTTGGCATTTATCATGACGCTGTCATTCTTCAGGTCGCGGAACGAGCGAGCGCCGGCGAACATGACGAAGTATTCGCGCCCGTCTTCCAGACGGAACGGACGAATGGCAGGGCTTGCAGCCTTGGCCATGCGCTTGGCAAGCGAAACCACCGAAGCGGTCAGCTTGTCGTTCGTCGAGTCAACGGTACCCAGACCCGTGGCGTGCTCAGTGCCGCTTGCGGCGATTGCCGTTGTCATGTTGGCAAGGGCTGACCCAAACAACACGCGGTCACTGTTGGCCTTGACCCAAGTGTTGTAGTTCGCAGTCGTTGCACCCGTCACCACGACGTTGCCGTCGCTGTCCACGATGTCCGTCGCCGGAACCGAAGACGTGGTGACCGTCGGGCCTGCCATGTACTTAATCATGTCAGCCCGCAGCGTGTCCGAAGACCACAGCTTGAGCATGTCACGACCGGCATTCAGCAGGTCGATTTCGGTCTTGTACTGCGTGGACTTCGGCACCTTGACGGCGTTACGAATCCAGTCAACCGAAACAGCGCAGTTGTAGTTGCCGAGCTGCTCTTCCTTGCCGTCGAGAACGCCCGAACCACGCACACCGGCGGCGGTGAGTTTCGTCACCAGCGGGATGTTGATGGTCTTGCCGTTTTCGGAAGCAAGTTCGTACTTGGTCATGATGATGGAAGACGACTTGCGGCCCATGTAGGGCAGGAAGCCGGACTCGCGGACATATTCCGCGAGGTAGTCGCTCGACCACTTTTGCTTTTCCAAAGCGGACGAAAGAAGTGTCTCTGCCATGGCAGATGTTCCTTATGAACGGAACACCGCGTTGAACGCCTCCCCCGGCCCGACGGGCACGTTGGGGCCTTTGCCGCCCGCACTGGGTGCAGACGCCAAGCTAGGGCGTGGTAGCGGTGTCGATTGCGGGGACGGTGCAGATGTCCCGGCGTTCACCGCTTGTGTCTGGGGTTTGACATAGCCATTCGCTTCAGCCCATTTCTGAGCCCAGGCTTCAGGGTCGTCGTCGCCAATCTTCGACAAGCGCATGGAACGCTGGTGCTGCTGCACCACGAAGTCATAAGGGTCGACCTGACGTTGGACGGTGGCCCAGAGATGCGGATTGGTCTGCAGTTCGCCTGCAAGCCATTCCTCCGCAGCCTTGACCTTTTCAGCCCCATGCTGGCGCGAGGCCGTGGCATGGCTGATGGACGTGATGATTTCCCAGCGGTCACGTGCCCGTTGCGTTTCCAGTTGGCGATTGAAGCCGTCCGGGTCTGCAATGGGGTCAATCAACTGCTGGGGCTTTTCAGCCGCTTCCACCTTTCGGCGATACTCTTCGAGTTCGCGCTCGAGGCGTTGGCGCTTTTCGCGTTCGTCCAGAACAGCGGCCATGGGTATGTATCCGGGCGGTGGCTGTACGGGCGCACCAACCGGCTGAACCGGGGCTGTGGTCTGGCTTTCCAGAGCGGGCGCTGGGGGCGGCGGCTCCGGGTTGGCAGGCGGCGCGGAATTGGCTTCCGGCGCGGGCTGCGTGTCTTCTTTCGGCGCGAAACGTCCTTGCTCGTCCCGTAAGAACGAGAGCTTGTCGTCTGTCATGTTTTCCCTTGGGTGTACGCCCGGTTAGCCCCGGCGGCAGGCAAGTCAACGCCCCTTGAATGCGTGGGCGGCACGCATGGCCGTTGCTAGTGCAGCAACAGCAATTCTTCGTCTTCGTCTTCGTCCGCTTCGCGCGCCAGGCGCACACGTTCACGAACGAGCCGATAAAATTCGTTGATTTCGTCCAATGCCTGCACCAATGCGGCGCGGGCGTCGGTATCAAGGCCGGTCGGCGCAAGGGCCAGCACTTCGCGTGCGGCCTGCTTGGCTTCTTCAGCCTGTTCGATAATCTCCGGCGGTGCGTCTTCAAGGTCGCGCCCCAGAATGTCCGCCATGAACTGGCGAACGTCTTCAATCTTGTCCCGCCGCTTGTTCCGGCGCTTGTAGGCGTAAGGGTCGAAGCCCCCCTTGGAGCCGCCTTCGTCAACCGGCGTGCCCGACAGCGTGCCCGTGGCCGATAGCGTCAAAAGCCCAAGCGTGGCCGACAGGCTTCCCGATAGCCCGCCGCCCGTCAGCGTGCCGTCTGACACAAGGGTCAGCGTGCCCAAGGTCTTTGACAGCGTGCCGGTCAGGCCCGCAGCCAAGGTGCCCGAGGCTGACAGCGTGGCCGTGCCCAGCGTGGCCGTCAGCGTGCCCGTCAGGCCATTGGCCAGCGTGCCGGAACCCGAAAGCGTCACCGCCCCCAAGGTCTTCGACAGCGTGCCGTTGATATCGCTTCCCGCTGCCTGCGGTCCAAGCAGCGTGAGAAGCGTCATGGAAGCCTAGCCTTCAGACGAGCGTCAGAAGCTGGTTGAGCGTGGTCTGCGTGTCGTCAATCCGGTTGTCTATGTCCGCGATTTGCTCCACGTCGCCGAGCGACACAGCCGAGGTGCGAAGCTGCGTGAGGTGCGCAAGCCGGGACCGGCAGAGGTCAATCAACTGTTGCACGCTCATGTCAAATCACCATCTGCCGAAGCATGACGTTGGACGTGTTCAGCACCATGTAGATGTAGTCGATTTCCGTGGCCCCGTCCTTGTAGGTCACGTCAAATGCCGTGTCGCCCAGAACCGCAGCGCCGTTCGGGTAAAGCATGGTGTTCCAACCGTCCATGGATGACTGCGCAAAATCGTACCTGAACCAGCGACCCGTCGCGTCCTTATGAATGTAGAGCCAGTCATTGTTGTACACGTACTTGCTGCCAGTCGTGAAAGTTTCGACGGCAGGGCTGTATGTGATGGCACTCCAGCTATTCGCTGCAATATCGTAGCGGTCAAGCAAGGCGCCAGCCGCCCCTCTGAACGAGTAGATGTAGCGACCGTTCAGGATGGCGTTTTCGGTGTTCCAATCGCTCGCCGACACACTGTGAACCCACTGACCTGACATGCCAACACCCGGTGCGCCACCGCGAGCAACGCCTGGGCTCAGCGTGGTCCAAGTGCCACCACTGATGCTATAGCGGTACAGAGTGACGGCGTTAGACCCCATGTAGTAGATAAAGTCGTCATTGCCCTCGATGCTGTAGGCCGAGTCGGTGCTTGGCTGCGTCGTCCATGCAGTGCCCGTTGTGATGACAGTCGCTGTGTTGCTGGCAATCGTGCGTATCTGCCCGGCACCCGTTCCACTGACAATTCGAATCTGATAGTTTGTCCACTGGTTGGTGGTCCAGTTCTTGGCGCTGTTGGTCAGCGTGGAAGCGCCGCCTGCCGTGGCAGTGCCCGTGGCAAATGCCTTGTATCCGTCGTCAAGCCAAGATGGTGTTGAAATAAGGCGACTGTCGGTTCCGATGACTGCCGCCGGGGCTACGCCGTCCGTTGCTCCAGTTTCGGCAGATGTCCATACGTTCGTGGCAAAATCGTAAAACCTGAATATGTTGGCTGTCGTCGTGCCCGCAGAGGCAACAGCGTTCAAGATATACCAGCGAGGAGTCAGAAGTCGGTAAGTGGTCGAGGCGCTGAACGCGCTGGCTTGTGCTGCGACAGTGATTGTTGCGTTGGTGCCGATTGTGTTGCTGACAATGGCCAGCGTCACACCGGCATTAGGTCCACCAGTGATGTGAATGCTGTAACCACGCAAGTCCCGCGCCAGCGTCAGGTTCGTGACGATGGTCGATGTGGTGCCGCTGGTTGCTGTGCCAGAGGGACCGATTGCAGTTCCAGTTCCACATGCTCCGGCAGCGAAGGCACCACCAAGGGCGGGTGAAGGAAGCGTTACCCACCCGTCCTCATTCGGATTGTACATCTGCGCGCCTGTGGCAGATGTAACCAGCATCTGCTGCTGCCGATAATGACGCGACGACACAATGAAGTGCGCCGCTGCCGTGGCCTGCGGGGCCGGGGTGCAGAACTCCCACCGCTTGAGGTCGAGGATTTTCCGATTGCCATTGGTCGTGGCCATTACGTCACCGCTATGTTTCTACGCAGGCTGTCTGCCTGCAAATGCATGAGGGCAGGAATGTGGTCCTGCATGGCGAAGGTTCCCGCCTGGGATTGGTTGGTCACCGTTGAAACCGTGGTGACGGTTCCCGACGCAATCGTTGCCGTTGTCTGCAAGTTGGCGGCTGTTGCGTTTTCAGCCAGCACACGCAGCCTGCCCGCCGTATCTGGCATGGCCATGCCTTGCGTGCGGGTCAAAGACTGCACCGCCATGCGCAGGGCTTCGATGGCCTCCAACAGTTCCCCGCGCTCTTCGGTCGGAAGCGGATTTCCGTTGGACGTTTCGTGCGCAATACCGTCCGCGCCGTGAGTTATCTTGACGCGCTGGTAAAGCACACCGCCGATATCGTCGGCAGCAATGGTGGCTCCCGAGCCGGGGGTGTAACCTACGTTATCAGCCATCAGGCGTTACCGTCTGTAAGCGTGAAGGTGTTGATGGTGAAGGACTGCCCCGCCGTGAACGACGTGCTGGATACTTCCATGTCCCCGCCGCCACCCGTCGCCGTGACCGTGCCTTGCAGGTGACACGTCGTTCCCGCGCTGTCGTAAAGCCGGAAATGCGCCGCCGTGCCCGTGTTGTTGGCCGACAGGTCCTGCCAGCTTCCCGCCAAGGCTTTCGTGCCGCCCGACGCATTGGCCATCCAGTCACTGGGCAGTGTCAGTTCAGCCAGGATGGTCCCGCTGTCAGCCGTTCCGCAGTTGGCAGGGGCAGCGCCCGTGCGGATGCGGATGATGGCACTGGTCCCCACCGTGGTTTCAATCGCGTCGAGGCGCGCATTGCGCACCGCTGTCGATAGCTGAATGGCCATTAGTTGATTGACCCCGTCACAATTTCCACTCGCTTCTCACCCGTGCGCGGGTCCTTGACCAAACGCTTCGGCGCGGCCATGACACCGGCCACTTGTGCAATCGCCTGCGCTGCCTGCCCGATGCCGTCCGCCGCTTGGGCCATGACCTGTGCGTTCTGCGCCATGACTTCCGCCGTCTGGGCCTGCACCGCAATAATGGCCTGCGCCGTCTGCTGCTGTGCCGCCACCATGGCTTCCTCGCCCGGTGTCAGGTAGCTGATGCTGGGCTCTTCCATGTCGTCGCCTTCCATGGGTTCTGCCGTGGCACGGGCGCGAATGCTGGACTTCATGCTAGCCTCGCGCATGGTGTTGACGTGGCCCTGCCGGTCGGAGACGAACTTGAACTGCGCCAACTGCATGTCGCGCTGATGCTTCAGGGCTTCAGCCTGCTGCTGGCGGACCATTTGCTGCTGCTGGGCTTCGGCGTCCATGGCCATTTGCTCCCGCTTGGCCATGAGGATGAGCGCCTGCTTTTCCTTTTCCGCCTCAATCTGCACCATGGCGGGGTTCGGCTGCTGCTGGGCCATTTGCGCCTGCTGTTCCTGCGCCTGCTTCAGCTTGTCCAGAAGCAAGCGCTTCTTGGGCAGGCTCGAGGCTTCAATCAGCACGTCGGGCGGTATCGGCATGCCCGCTTGCACCAGTTCGGCCAGACGCTGGAACTGCTCTTCCTGAATGACCGCCGTGTCCGGGGTGCTGTCGATGACGATGTCCACGTCCATGTCGGCAGGACTGTTCTGCATTTGCATGGCGGGCTGGCCCGTCATGGGGTCAATCTGCGGCATGCCGGTCATGGGGTCGATGACAGGCTGGGGCACGTTCAGGCCCACGAAGCGCGGGGCATTCTCGTCATCGGTCACCCGTATCCACTTCGGCTGGTTCCAGAACTGCTTTATCGCGTCCCAGAAGGCCCGATAACAACGCAGCGTCCAATCATCGAACTGCGCCAGAAGCGGGGCCTGTTCGGTCAAGCCCGCCTGCTGTTCAGCCAAGATGGCGCGGCCCGATTGGCTAGCCCCCTGTCGCCCGACAATGCCAGGCGTCGGGGACTGTCGGCGCATTTCTTCCTTGGCGTCGCGCAAGAGTTCGAGGTGGCCGGGAGCCAAGTTCCGGTCGCCCAGTTCTTCAATCTGCCCCTCGCGCGCTTCGATAATGCCGTCCGGCTTCGCCCACTGTTGGCGGACCGTATCAATGTCGATGACGCCGGGGTCAACCCTGAGCTTCGCCACATTCAGGATATGCACGGCCTTGCTTCGCGCCTTGTTGATGGCGTCCTGCGGCCCGAGCATGTCGCGGACAATGCCATAGCGGCAGTTGTCGATGTCCACGTAAGCCGACTGCGCAAGGATGGCACAGCGCGGGCGTCCGGTCTTGCTGTCCAAGAACGGACTGGGGCCGCTTTCCAGAATACCGCCCGAGACGAACACGCACTTTTCCCAGTCGCCGCCTTTGCGCTTGTACATTTCAAAGCACATGATGCGGCGCTGTCGGCTGTCAACCCATGCCCAGCCGTCCTTCGGTCGGTCGCGGTAGGTGTCGGAAGCACTCTGGTCGTAATTGAACGAGGTGCGGATGGTTTCGGCTTGGTCAGGATAAAGGTCGATGATGTCCTGCTCGTCCATCCACTTCGCGATGCCCATATAGCGCGCGTCACCAAAGTCCGTGTCGCGTGAATATGGGTCATAGAAGAACTCTTCAGGCCGGATGCGGCGCAGGCCAATCTCAGCCCCTTCCGCCATTTCCGTGACACCCGCACAAATGCCCCAGACCAGAAAGTCCTTCAGGCAATCGCGGCGCTTTGATTGGAACCGCGTCACGTCCGCCACATAGCGCAGCCCGTCCGTGGCCACTTCCGCACTATCCTGGTCCTTCGGTGTGCGGCCCCAGCCCTTCGGGTCGGTTCTTCCGCGCTCCACAATGCCGATGATGGCGTTGACCGCAGGCTTCACATGATTGAACGCAAGCGCAGGCTGGCCACGGGCCTCGAGCGTGCGGCGCTCGGCGTCGGTCCACTGGATACCGTCGTAGTAGTTCTGCCAGACCTGTGCGTCCCGGCGCGCGCGGTCTAGCATATCCATGGCGACCGTGGCTTTGCGCTTTAGGTCGGCCAGATAGGCGTCCGCTTCTTTCTGGTCATAAGCCATTATGCTGTCTTCCAGTTCTGCTGTGCCGCCAAGGACCGCGTGCGGGCGTAGCGGTCTTCACCCTTGGGAGGGGCCGCCAGCCTGTAAACGGCACTCGACGTGTCAGCGACCGCGCGCCCGATGAGGCTGCAAGCGTCCACTGCGTCGTCATGCTTGCCAGCCGGAAACCGCACCAGCTGGTCAATGATGTCATTCGCCCACGGGGCTTTCGGAAACGCTACTTTCCCGTTTGCAGCTAGAGCTTGAAACGCCCGCGCCCGCGTGGGCTTATCGTGAATGGAACTGACCCATTCCATTGCAACCCATGTCTTTCGTTCGGTCATGCGGCGGTCGAGGACGCCCTCAATGGCCCGCTTGATAACGCCCGCTTCGCTGAACCAGATGAGCGGCTTGTGCTTCGCTACCAGGTCCAGTTGCTTGTCTATCCAGACGCTCGCGTTCGTCTGCCCACGCCACCAATCCAGCGCATAGATGGTGCTGTCAGGGCCAATGCCCCAGACCGCATGTTCCGTGTAGTCGCCCCCTTCGTCGGTCACGGCCAAGTCGCTGGTGCCATAGACGTTGACCTTGGGGAGGTCGTCGTAGCGCTTGAACCAATCGGCCTTGAAAAACGTGCCCTCGTCCGGCTGCGGGTCTTGCTGGTAAAGCGCCGACCAGAAGCGCGGCAGCGTGTTGCGCTTGATGCGTTGCAGGGCGTCAATCGGATAGGCTTCGGGCCACAAGGCGTGGCCTTCGTCGTCAATGGCGGGAAGCTCCACCACTTCCCACTTGTCGCCACCGTTGGCCTGTTGCTCAAGCAAATAGCCCGACAAGTCGTCTTCATGCATGCGGTGGTTGATGAGGATAACGGCCCCACCCGGCATGAGACGATTGTAGACGCTGCCCTGATACCAGTCTTTCACCCTTCGCCGTTCGACTGGGCTTTGGGCGTCGGCCATGGAGCCAAAGGGGTCGTCGATAATGAACTCGTCCGCGCCCTTGCCGAGAATCTGCGAGCCAACACCAACCGCATAGAATATTCCACCGTGCCTTGTGTGCCAGCGGCCTGATGCCTGGCTGTCGTCGGCAAGTTCGACGTGGGGGAACAGTCTTCTGTAGGGTTCGTCCCGGATGATGTTCCTGACTTCACGTCCGAAGTCATGGGCGAAACTTTCACTGGCACTGGCACTGATAATCTGGCGGGTCGGGTTGCGGCCCAACACCCAAGCCGGATAGCGCCGTGAGGCGATTTCCGATTTGCCATGGCGCGGGGGCACCAAGAGCATGAGCCGGTCAATTTCACGCCGCTCGACCCGTTCCAGGTGACCGGCAATGATGCGATGGTGGTTGGCGGTCTTGTAGCGGTCGTAACTGTATTCCGTAAAGTCAATGAGACTTTGCCGCGCCTTCACCCTTGCGCGCTTCTCCTGCAAGGCCAGCAATAGCTGCGTCGAGTTGTTCTTCAGTCCATTCTGTAACTGGACGTTCATGCGTGACGGTCACTTGTTCCTTGGGCTTGCCGTGGCCCCGGTCGAGAATGAGTTGTGCAGCTTTCAGCCTGTCGGAGTTGCTGGCTTGCGTGTTCAGCAAGATTTGCGCGGCAACGTCGATGGCGTGCTTGGCGTGAAGCCGTGCATGCGCTTCGAGTTCCAAGTCTTTCTTGCTGCGCCCACCGGGGTTGACGTTGTTTCCGGGCTGAAAACCGTGCTTCTGCATTTTGTCCTGAAATATTCCTTCGCGCCCTCACCGGGCATTTTACACTTTATTGCGCCACCGGCTCCACGTCATGCCGTGCGACGACGATGCGGGTGCCGTCGTCAGAACGCAGCCACACCTGGCTTGAGCCGGGGACGGGGTTCCAGTCTTCGACCGTGGCGATGGTGTTGAAGGTGTGCCAATCGTCGCTTGCAATCATGACTTTACGGCCCTGCGTCACGCCACGCGCCTCCGCTGTAAAAATAAAGCTTGTTGTTCGTCGTATCGACAACGATAGGGGCGCGGCCCGTGTATGTCGTCGGAGTTCCCGTTGGCGTTCCAGCGCATGTGGGCACGTAAAGGAATCCGTTCGTTGCAGTTGTAGCAAGCGCGGCAGTGTTGATGACCACGTTGCCGTTGCCGTCAATACGCATGCGCTCGGTAAACGACCCGCCGCTGGCCGACGAGCTATGCCCGAACCGCACGTTGCCGCTAAACGGGCCTTGAAAGTCCATTGTTCCGGCTTGTGCCAGAACGAACGAATAATAGTCGGTGCCGCCACTGTCTTTGGCATACAGGCTGAAGCCAACGCTGCCGTTTGTCGCCGCGTTGCCGCCAAAGTAAACGTAATAGCTGTTATCCATCCTGAAGATGGCGGGGTGCTTTGCCGTCGCATTGACGGAAAACAGAACATTCGCATCAGCGGTCGGGATACCGACGTTGCCGCTGCCGTTGACCTCAATGCCCTTCACGCCACCGCCAGCCAGTGCCACGGTGTTTGCACCAACGCGATACATGCCAGTATCAGGGTCACTGATAAAGCTGGATGATGGCAACGACACGGTGCCGTCGCTTAGAAGGGCTTGGCCGCTTTCATTCAGTTGGTACAGCAGCGTGCCGCCGCTGCCAGCCGTCAGGCTGTTGTTACGCACGCCGAAATAGCGTGTCGTTTCATTGTTGTCGCCGTCAATCAACACCTCGACACTGGCAGTCGAGCGCACACCAGCACCGAAAGAGCTGTCGGAATAAGCGGCATTTGCACTACTGGTGCCAAAATAACTGGATGTCGTTCCGACGACCGCACGCACAGCGCCGCCCGCCGTCAATGCAACTTGGTCGGCCCCTGGCCAATAAACCCCCGAGTCGGGGTCGCCCTTGGCAAAGATTGACGGCGCGGTTTGCGTTCCAAGCGCCCACGGATGAATGAGGACGCCATTCAGGCGCAGAATATCGCGCCCCGTACCTGATGCCGCCGAGCCTGCTCCACCGGCGTAGGTCGGCGTAAAATTGTCTGTGACAACATCGCCAATCCATACCTTGTCGGCGGTGCCGGTGTGAATGTCGCCACTTGTGTTGGTCGCGCCCATAAAGCGCAACTGACCCACCGACACCTCAACGCCCGTGTCGTTGCACCAGAAGGAAAATTGCGTCGGAGCAACATTGCGGCTGGCGTTGTAGGTGGCGCTTTGGATTAGGCCCTTGCTGCCTTCAGTGAACCCAAACCCCGTGTAGCCTGGCTGGTCGCTGAAGACGCTGTTGACCGTAAAATCAAGCGTGCATTGCAGCTTGCCTGCGCGGTATTGTGCAAATTGAGACGTGATGCTGTCGACATGCACGTCGAAACAGTTGTACCAGCCGGGGCCGAACCCGGATGCGTCACGGCTGGTGATGTCTCCAAAGTGCCCGTTGCAACCTGTAAACTGGATGTCGCAGACAACAAACGAGCCAGAGCGCGTGGCCCAAAGTGTCTTGAGGCCGCGCATGTCATAGCAATAGTAGCAGTCAAGCACGGAAGCGTAAGTATACGGCGCAACCGCCAACTGCGGGTTTTCACCGGATACATCCTGCCCGCCAATGTCGTCGATATAAAGCCCGCGCGTGTATATGGCGTAGATGCCACGCGCCACGCGCGTCGTCGTGTCAAGACAGATGCTGCCGTCAAAGATGATGCCGCAAGCACCGCCGCCGTTATGCGACACAATCCGGTTGATGGTGTAGGTGTCCGTCGTATTGACCGCGAACTTGAGCCGCCCACGGATTGTGACCGTGTAGGGGCCTGTACCCGTAATGCTTTCGACCTCGACAATCTGCGTATAGACACCAAGGCTTAATGCCACAGGGTCGTTTGTTATGAGGAGAGTGTCATTTACGGCAAGGCTGGTGTTTGTGGTCAGGCTGATTGTGTTGCTTGCGATGGCGGCGTTCGAGTTCAGCGTGTAGCTGGTTCCAAGCGAGCCTTGGAAGCGAAGTAGATTTCCGCCCGTCGAAGGCAGCTTGAAGCGTGTGATGTTGGGGCGACCCCGGATGAGGACGCCAGCCGGAATGACGGCAGGGTAACCGGTAAACGCATATTCAATGTCACGGTAAGCCGTTATCTCCCCGCCCGTGCCGCTCAGTGCCGAACAGGCTGCGTCGAGCGCCGCCTGCCACGTTGCGTTCGCTCCACCGCCTGACGTGTGATAGCTTTCAAGGCTGACCGACAGACCTAGCATGCCCGCCGCAGTTGCTGCCGTGACGGCGGTCGGCACGGCGGCAGACGTTGTGCTATTGCCCGCAAAAGTCCTGCCTGCCTGCGTGGCGAGTTTACTTAAGGCAATCGCGGCGCTGGCATTCACGTCGCCGTCCACGATGACGCCCGTACCAATCGCCGTCACCCCGGCATTGCTGACCGTCACGTCACCGGTCAGGGCGGTCACGGTCGGGACGTTTGAGGCGTTGCCCAACAGCACGCTGCCGCCCGTCATGCTGGCCAGCTTGCTGTACGCAATAGCCGCCGAGGCGTTCACGTCGGCGTCTACAATGACGCCTGCGCCGATAGCCGTTACGAACGACCCGGTGCCAGACCCCGTCACGTCGCCCGTGAGGGTTATCGTCTGGTCGCCGCTGTTGGTTCCCGTCAAGCCCAAGTCGGTTTTCAGGGTGGCCAGCGTGTTGACTTCAGGCGCGCCCGAACCCGCCGTCTTTCTGTAAATCAGGCTGCTTGTGGCCATGTTGGCCATTTGCGACAGACCAACCGCCCCTGCCGCAATCGTCGTGGCGAACGAGCCAGTGCCCGAGCCTGTGACGTTGCCGGTCAGTGTAATCGTCTGGTCGCCAGAATTGGTGCCGGTGAGGCCCAAGTCAGTCTTGAGGGTCGCTAGTGTCTGAACTTCCGGGTCGCCCGTTCCGGCGGTCTTCCGGTAAATCACGCTGGCCGTCGCCATGTCGGCCATTTTGGCCAAGGTGACGGCGTTGTTATCAATTGTCCAGACCGTGCCAGTGCCGGAAACCGTTATGTCGCCATAATCCGCGTCACTGACCGGGCCACCGCCACCGCCCCCACCACCTGGCGGGGTTGCCCATGTGCCGTCAGCGCGCAGGAAATTGCTGGTCCCGCCGCCAGAGGCCGGGGTGATACCCTTCAGCGTGTCGGTGAAGACGTTCAGACTGGCAACCGCAGCCGCGTCCAACGTCCACGTTGAACCGGCACTGGAAACGATTACGTCGCCCTTGTCGCCGTCGAGCGCAGTAATCCCGCCGCCGCTACCAGCCGTTAAAAAAAAAGCGGGGTTTGCCGCGCGAGGCTGGATATAGACCCGAAATTGTTCAGTATCGCCGGCGGAAGTCTGCACCCGGAAATCGACGTGGCCATAGCCAGCCAGGCGCTGCGTCAGGCGGGTCGTCGTGTTCGACGCATTGGAAATCACAACCCCGGTCGGCGTCCTTGTGACCAAGACAATGGTCGCGCCGTCAAGGTAAGCCCCCATGTCGACGATATAGGTCAGGTTGTCGTCGTCTTCTTGGTAGGCCAGGAACTCCTGCGGGTTGACGACAGACAGACCACGGGTGGCATGGCGCTTGTTCTGGGCCAGCAATATGGTCCGGTCAGCCATGCGGGGACACCTGAAAAGAACAGGCGCGCGCAAGGCTCGAGGCCCGCGAACGCCTGTTCAAGTTTGTCGTAACGGAGGAGGAGAAACGGCGGGCAAACGCGAATCAGACGCAGTTCGCCCGCTACACGTTTTCTGAATTAGTTCTTTTTCGGCTGCAAGCGGATTTATGTCCTGAAGCCATAGTGCTTGGCCAGGGCGGTTGCCGCATGCCGCAGGAGGTTCAGGGCTTCGTTCGGACTGCCGCCATTGTGCTGCATCATCCACCGCCCGGCGCTGATACCGGATAGGGCCACCGCGTCCACCAACTGGACCGCATGACGGTGCAGGGTCATGAGGGCTGAGATGGCATGGTCGCGCCTTGCTTGGGCGGCAAGGCGGGTGTTCGATAGGTCACCTGTCGCCCCGCTGATAGCCTGCTGGTAGCTGCCGACACAGGCGGGCAGAAGACCCGCCAGGTAGGCGTCGGCATGCCAGCGTTTCAAGGCGTCGGCTTCGTGGGTGTCGAGGTAGGAGCGCCGCAAGTACCAATCCACCATGTCTTGCTCCACCCTGACACGGCGGGTGGAGCGGTCACGGGGGTCTGGCTGTTCAAAGACCCAGTGCGCATGGGTTCTGGCTTCGTCGGGGCCGTAGTCAGGGGGCTGGTTGTCAGGTTGGCGCTTCATGACTTCACCTTCAATTCAAAGCTGTTGCCGAAGTGCTGGGCCAGTTGTTGGCCGAAGCGTTTTTCGATTTCTTGCGCCGCAAATGCGCTGGGCACCACCAGCGTGGACACGCTGCCGTTCGGGTGCGCCGTGGCGAACCAAAGCGCCCAATGCGCCGGGGGTAGCTTGGCCTTGAAGTCGCGCCATTCAGGCACGCTGTCGGCCCAATCCGGGGCGTGTTCCGTTGCCGCCGACGCTGGCCTGTCGTCGGCCATGAAGCCTTCCCAGCGCCGTTCGGACAGCCAGCCCTGCGCATGTTTTGCGGGGTACACCCTGCCCCCCTGTTTTTGCGTTTCGCGGTCCAGAAAAGCCCGGTATTTGGCCACGGAACCAAGAAGGCTTGGCAAGTCCGGTAGGTGGCTTTTCACGCGCTGCCACGCCTTGAAAGCCGCAGTTTTGCTCATGTTTTGGGTGCGGGGGTAGGCTTTCCAGAAACTTTCGAACGCAGCCGGATAGCCGTCCGGGGCGGCAGACCCGGACATATCTTTTATATCTTTAGATATATGTGAGTTGTGAGTTGTGCACGCCCCAGGCATTGCCTGTGGCACTGCTTCAGGCACTGCCCTAGGCACGTCTTCGGGTTGGGTCATGCGCTTTCTGGCCTTCGCCTCGTGTCCAAGTTGCGACTTGGCCTTGAGAGCAAGAAAGCGTTGCGTGGCTTCGGCACGTTCTTCTTCAAGGCGCTTCTGACGTAGACCGTCCTGTCCTTCGTAAAAGAAAGCGAGGATAGTGTCCTTGTCCTGCTGCCATTCGTCCTCAGAAACTCGAGCAATGGCCCGAAGCGCGGCGTCCGCCTTTGGCAGCGGCCGGTCCTGTTTCCATGAGTACATAAGCAGCAGTAGATATGCGCCATGTTGCCTGGCAGTCAGGTGCATGGTGTCTGCCAGATAGTCTGCAATCCATAGGGGCATGAAGTTTTCGGGGCGGGTGTTGGTCATGCAGGCACCTCTGCCACCAGCTTGAAGGAAGATCGCGGCCAGAAAATCATTCCGCCCCGCCCCATCTTTCCACCGTCGTACACACGCCCATCCGACTCTTCGCCAATGGGACGCATAAGCAGGCTTTCCGAACATTCTTCATAAACAAAAACATACACGTCACATCCGGTGATGACCTGAATGCGCTTGTAGTCTCTGAAATGGCGCAGGCTTATCCCGTGTTCCAGCGTCTGCGTTTTGCGGTGCAGAGTTGCCTCGGCTTTGGTTTTCACCTCTGCCCACATGCGCTTTCCGTTTTGGGCTATGTCCAGATCAGGAAGCACGAAAGCAGTGTGCTTTCCTGTCATCTTCGGGGCCTTATCGCCATCCTCGCCGGAATAGTCATAACTCGGGATGACGTGCCAGCCGCGCTCCATAAGCCAGCCAGCAACGACCTTTTCACCTTCCCGGCCCCGCTTGAATTTCGGCTGTTGTCTGAAGTCAGATCCTAGCGACAAAGCCAAACCCCTTAAAATTGGCTATGAACCCATCCGCATTGTCGCCAAAGTAGATAATGGCCTGCCCCTGCAACGGTGCTGATACCTTCTCCGGGTGCCAAAACTTGATACGCCCCTCAGGAAAGCAAATTGCGCTTGCGGCTATAGTCATGCCCTGAAACCATTTCGTTTCGGTGGCGTTGTTCACCAGAACGCACGCCTGGCTCACGTCGCCGTCGAGAACGTGCTTCGTCAGTTTTGCTGTAAACTGCTGGCAAAGCGGTTGCTCGTAAGGCGGGTTCATCCAGACGACGCCTTCCCAATGCGCCGCCAGCCCGTTGTCCTGTGCCGTGTAGAAAGTGGTCGCCCCAACCGTTTCGTTGGCTATCGGGTTCGACGCCGGGTCCAGGTCAATGCCGCCCATGACGCGGCGCGCGGCGTCTATGTAGGCGCTGGGCGTGTACCATTCATTGTCACCGGAATTGTTTGACACATGGGCCTTGCTGCCCATGTCCAGAAGCGATGATGTAACGCGCGCAGTTTCTTCCTGCACCTTCTCGCGCCATTCGCCTAGCGCCGCTTCGAACTTCTCTTCTGGCACTGCCGCCATCTTGCGGGCGCGGTCGGCTAGGTGCTTGTCGATTCCGGCTTCTGAAAGCGTCGGGGCTACTGGGTCCGATTGCGACCCGGTAGACTGGTACGGCTTCCCACCCTTTGCCAGCCCCACCGTCTCGCGCTGATACTCCATCAACTCGCCGATCCGGCGCTCGGCACGCATGCGAATTTCAGCGGCGTCAATTTCAAGCTGTCGGTTCTTTGCCTGTCTGGCGTAAGCCTTCAAAGCCGCTGCCTTGTCGCGCATGTCCTTGACTTCATCGACTGACTTGGCTTCGTACAGCGCGCGACAAGCGGCTTCATATCGGATGAGTTCAGTCATGCGCGCACCGTGGTGTTGGGGGTTGTTGTCTTCACAGGCCAGCCGTTGACCATGTCGCTGCGAATGCAGAACACCTGGCCGGGCGTCTGACAGCCGCCGTCACCCAGTTCCGTGGACGCGGCAACCTTCAGGTTCACGGAAAGCCCTTGGGCGGCCCAGAACATGCGGATGCGAAGCGCCAAGGCTTCAGCATGCTGGCGTTGGCACCAGTCGCGGGTGGGAAGGTTGGTGGGGGTCTGGCGTCCGGTCATATCTCTTGGACCTCGATGTTCAGGAGGGCTTTCATCAGACGCTTCTTCAGCTTGAACACGGGCGTTGATACGCCCTTGCTGTCAGCCACGATGCGCTGCTTGGTCGTCGTGTCGAAGTAGACGGCGTCGGCGACGTAGCTGCATACCTGCTGGCCGTTGATGGTCAGGTAGAACTTCACTTGCCGTTCCAGATGGCTGATGTAGCCAAGCCGCTCCTGCACCTTCAGGGCCGTCCAGTCGGCATATTCTTTCTTCGACGCGAAGCGGCCTTCGTCGGTGACGACAGGCTGCGCGCGGTATTTGTTCTTCCAAGCCTTTTGGGAAGGTGCGGCGGCAGACGCGAAGGGTGATCCGTCTGCCGCCGCCGCGCGCCGGGGCTTGAGGGTGGATAGTTGGCGCGCGTTTTTCGTCACTGGGCCGCGACCTTCAGTTCAAGAACGTCGGCGGCTTCGTTTTCCAGTATGGGGCGCGGGTTCGCCGGCGCCTTGTCCACGACGCAGCTGCGGACGTGGGCCAAAATGCGGTCCACCAGAATTTCTCGCTTCGTCAGGTGGCCCCGGCCCGCGAGTGGGTCGGCGTCCACCTGCACGAAAATTTGTTCAAGGGTTGCTTTCGTCAGTGCAGTGTTCATGGGTTCATTCTCCTTCCTGCTAAACCATGTCGGCTTGGGAAGCTGGTTGACTGGCTTCCATGGTCGCTTTGTCATTGGCTTTCCTTTCGTTGGGCCCCGCCTTACGCTTCGCCGCGCGGTTGACCCGCGCCAGCTTTATGGTTCCGTGGATGTACATGGTCGGGCGTCGCACCATGTTCATCACTGACGTATGGTCCATGCCCCCGAAGAAGGTGCCGATGCGCGGGTAGGACCAACCCTTCACCTCGCGCAGCCGCTTCATAACGTCGCCGCGTGCGTTGACGATGGTCACCTCGCGCGTTCGCGCCATGATGCTTTCGCGCGTCAGTTCCGTGCCGTTCAGCGCGTTGTGCCACCAGAGAATTTCATCGACGAGGTCGCGCGTGCCGCGTGCGGGCGTGCGAATGATACTGTCCCCGCATTTGCGCGCGTTCCAGATCCGGCTTTCAGGCACGCCCTCACGCCACGCAGTCGTGGCCGTGTCTTCATGATCAACTGGTAAATTTGCTGAATCGCAAAGACGGGCGGGCTTGTTCATGGTTGGACTATTCCGCTGCTTGAATTGTCTTTGGCGTGCCGTCAGCCGCAAAGAAGTCGTGCAGCGATACCTCGCCATTTGTGGCAGCAAATATCGCTTGCAGCGTTGCGGTGTCGGGTTTGTTTTCCCCGCGCTCCAAGCGCAGGACGGTGACGTGGGACCGACCTATGCGGCGGCCCATTTCGGACAGGGTCATCTTTTGGCGCAGGCGCCATTCACGAAGGTTCATGACCTCGTGTGTACGTTAGAAGCACATAAGGCGTCAATGCGTTTTGTACGTTTGGAGAAACCAAAAGGCTGTGGACAGGTGCACAATAGGATATGCCCAAGAACAGCAAGGCACCGTTCAGGCCGACCTACATTCGCCAGTGGCGCGAGTATCGTGGGTTGTCGCTGGTCCAACTGGCAGAGCGGGTAGCGGAGTTCACGGGCAAGTCGATGACCCACCCTACCCTGTCCCGTATCGAAAATGGCAGGATCGGCTATACACAGCGCATTTTAGAAGCTATTGCGCACGCCTTGCTGTGCGAGCCTGCCGACCTGATCATGCGGAACCCATTAGACAAGTCGGCCCCCTGGTCGATCATGGACCAAATGAAAAAGGCAGACCCGGAAACCCGCGCGCGCATCGCCGCCGTGGTTGAGGCCTTGTCCAAAACTGGAACCTAACCCCCGCTAGTAACTGGCGGTTTACCGCCCAAAACTGGCGGCTGTGCATAACTGTGCTTTTAAAGCACATTTTGTGGTTGACGCTTGTGTGCGTCTGGCGTACATACGTCATACCAACAAACGGAGCACGGCAATGCCCAACACACCAGAACGCATGTCAGCGGTGGCCATCGCCATCGCCATATTCATCGGCGCGGGCCTGACCGCGTTCAACCTTGGGCGGTATGACGCCCAGCAGCGGACAGAGTGCCGAACGCTGCGCCCGCTGGTTGTTCCCGTGAGGGGGACGCTGCCATGACCGCAGAACCCATGACCGAACAACAGTTCCGCTGGGAACGCGCCATGGACCGCGACGACACGCGCGCGATGATCGAAGAGGTTCGACGCCTTGAAGACTTCAAGGACAAGGTCTTCGACGAACGCGGCGACGTGCGTTCGATCGAATGGAAGCTGAAGTATGACCACGCCTGCATGGCATGGGCGCGCGCGTACAACAGGCTGCAAGACCATTTGAAGGCGCTGCTGCCATGACGGACCGCGACACCTTTGGCCTGTACCAATGGGACGGGCTGCTTGGCGACCCGGAAGGGGACCAGCAGGAAATATACGAGCCGCACCGCCGTCGTCGGGCCGGGCCGGAATTCGAATTCACCCCGGTGCGCCGCTGCGTGCGTTGTGACGGCTACATGGTGGCGTGGGCGCGCTTCGCGCACGTTTCGCAGCAAATGGCAACCGAATGCCATCACTGCCGGGGCCAGATCCGCTGCGAGGCGGGGAAGCATTACGTGCAACCCGGCAAGGGCTGCGTAGTCTGCGAGGTGTTCCGTGGAAGATAACGTCCTGACATTCCCCCGCCCGAACGGGGTCGAACAACACATCCGCGCGCAAGTCCGCCGCGACTGCGCTGCGGTCGTGGCCATCATGCAAAAGCGCGTTGGCGACGTGCAACCCGCCCTGACAATGGACGAGCTGGAAGACTGCTTGTCCCTGCTGAACAAGGCATGGGGCGCAGTCGCTGGCCTGATGATCGCGGAGGTGGAACGTGAAGCGTAAGGCCATCACCCCGCAGATGAAACTGGCCGCGCTGCAAAAGGCGCGTCTACAGGCCGACTGCTATGTGTGCAAGCGCACCTGTTCGCAGGACGGGTTCCAGTTCGATCACGTTCAGGCGCTGGTCGACGGCGGCGCGCATGACGCGGAAAACATCATGATCATCTGCCTGTGGTGCCATCGGGAAAAGAGCGCCTTTGAGCATTCACGCAACAGCAAGTCGAAGCGCCTGGCACAGGCCCGCGCCGCGCATGAAGCGGTGCTGGCTGGCGAACCAAAGCAGCCCGGCACTATCAAGTCACGCGGCTTCGACCGCACATTCAAAAAGAAGCTGAACGGAAAAACGGAACGGAGACAGGAACCATGAGACATTCGGAAAGCATCAACGAAATTGCCGCTGCGTTGGCAAAGGCCCAAGGCGGCATGAAGTCGGCAGTTAAGGACAGCCTGAACCCGCACTTCAAGTCAAAGTATGCGGATATGTCCAGCGTCAAGGACGCCATCGGGGACACTCTGGTGAAGGTTGGCATTGCCGTCATTCAAGCGCACGACATTCTTGAAAACGGCACACTGGTTCTGCGCACGCGCCTGATACACACAAGCGGGCAATGGCTGGAAAGCACCTACCCTGTCCGCCCCGTAAAGGACGACCCGCAGGGGCTGTCGGCAGCGACGACGTATGCCCGCCGCGTGACGCTGTCCAGCATCCTGTCCATCGTCAGCGATGTTGATGACGACGGGGAAACAGCGTCGGGCCGGGGAACGCAGAACCAGCAGCAGGAAGACACGGGCCTTGCCGCTGCGAAGGCTTTTGTCCGCCGCAGCGTGAAGGAAATTGGCGCGCTGACTTCAGCGACCGCCTTGGCGGAATGGAAGGCGAAGATGGACGGCCACCTCGCCAGGCTGCTGGACAAATACCCGGACGAAGGCGCGGCAGTCATGTCGGCGCTAATGGCACAGGCCCAGGCATTCAAGGCGGCAGCTGAATGACCAACGTCCGGCCCCAAAGCGAACTGTACCGCGAAGCCGCCATGCGCTGGGCTGACTTGGACGCCGCCGCACGCATGCTGGAAGAAAGCAAGACGGCGGTGTTTTCGCAGCGCGTGGGTGAACTGCTGAAGGGCGGTTCGCCTGTCGCCAAGGCTGAAGTGGCCGTGCGCGGTTCACCCAGCTGGCAGGACTACGTGGAGAAGATGGTGCGCGCCCGAACGGCAGCGAACCGCGCCAAGGTGGAACTGGAATTTATCCGCATGCAGCATTGGGAAAAAACACAAGACCGCGCCGACCAGCGGTTTGAAGCGAGGCTGGCACCATGAGTGACGACATCAAGGTGTTGGCTTTGCGAGTCATTGCCAAGCAGCGCGAAGATGAGTTGGGAAAGTTGTTCAATGACGCAGCCGACGCGCTGGAGGCGCTGGTCGAAGAGCGCGACCGCTTGAAGGCTCAAAATATCGCGTGGGCCGATAAGTACGGAGACACGCAAAACGCTATGTACGCCGCCCTTAATGAGCGTGACCGTCTGAGGGCTGCGCCGGAGGAGATTGCCGACAAGCTGAACCGTAGGTTTGACAGCAGCCGGAGTTGGGAGGTGAAGTCGATTTATGACTTCGCATTCAAAGTACTGGAGGCCAAGGAATGAGTGACGATCTCGTTGAGGAAGTGGCGCGGGCGATATGTTTCAGTCGAAACGCGCCAACTTGTGTGTGCACAAAGGAAACCGGGTGTCTGGCTAGCGTGATGGTTCGCGTTGATGCCACGCAAGCACGCGCCGCCATCGCTGCCGTGGCTGAGTGGATGATTGACGAGTTCAGTTACCAAGCTGAGATGATTGAAGTCAAAGAGGCCATCTGCGCAGCCCTTCGCGCTGCTGCGGAGGACAATAAATGAGTGACGACATCAAGGAACTGGTGAAGCGGCTGCGTGGCATGCTTCCACAGTCAGTCGGGCCTAAAGCAGCCGACGCGCTGGAAGCGCTGGTTGCAGAGCGTGACCGCCTGAAGGCTGCACTGGAGGTCAAGGAAATGAATGACCACATCAACAGGTTGATCGGGCGGTTGCGCTCTTATTTGATGTCCAACAAATACATCATTGCAGAAGACATTTTTGCCGCAGCCGACACCATCGAAGCCCTGCGCGCAGAGCGCGACCGCCTGATGAGGGAGGTTGATGCGTTGCAGCAGTGGAAAGATGCGGCCAAGGCCGCTGAAGCTTCTTGGGACTTGAGGGAAGTTGGAAAGCTGATCAGCGCCCCGCTTGGTGCCCCTATTCGGCCCGCTATCCAGCCCGCCATCGAACGCCTTGCGGCTGAGAACAAACAACTGCGCGCAGAGCGCGACCGCCTGAAGGCTGCGCTGGTGCGTCTGAGAGATTGCGACTGGGTGATCAGACTGCCCGACCGAATGGACGGCGTTCGTCAAATCGCACGCAAAGCACTGGGGGACAAGGAATGAGTGACGCATTCTTTCAATTGCAGAAAACTATTGCAGAGGTGGGGCGGCTACAAGCCCGCCTGCTCGTTGAGAACCAGCGCTTGCGCGACGAGAACAAGCGCCTGCGTGAACTGGTGAAGGAGATGGAAGACGAGCTGAAAGAAGCTGGCGCCGTGTCGTGGCGCACGCCTGACGATAAGGCCCTAGACGCCGACCTGCTGCGCGAAGACGCGCACGAGCGGAAGCGCCTTGAAAGCGAATACCCGTGGAAGGAATAGGCATGAACCCCTGCCCCCACTGCAACGGTCGTGGTCTTGTCCGCAACAACAAGAAGCTGACGGACGAGCAAGTGCGCCAGATGCGCGCCCAGCTGGACAGCGGGGAAGCGCCCGTCCAAGTCGCACAACGCTTTGGCGTCGCAGTCAGCACCGCGCGGGCCATTCGTGCCCGGCATCTTCGGAAGGAACGCACATGATCCAGCGCACCACCAGATCACAGGTCACGCTTCAGCTTCGAGAAATGAAGCGCCAGGTCCGCATTGCTTTGAAAAAGGGCCACTACGCGAAATACCGCTACGCGAAGAACTGGCTGAAGGCG
>Ga0315909_10001501_pt1 | contig 31485 bp, 26 predicted proteins | sample LakEriMetagenome_11_FD_203527 | JGI IMG/M metagenome (GOLD analysis project Ga0315909, IMG submission 203527) | Freshwater fungal communities from buoy surface, Lake Erie, Ohio, United States - Buoy 2 MA125 | ecosystem: Environmental > Aquatic > Freshwater > Lake | place: USA: Lake Erie, Ohio... | reverse complement strand
ACCGCGACATTGCCTTGGGTGTAAACCCGGCAAGCGTAGCAGGCGGGTCATTCAGCGGTAATGGAACGGAAATATTAGTAAACCGAAATATAAAATTTTTGCAGCCAAATGCGGGAAGCGCGGATTGGGAAATGGCGTCTATTGTTGTTGGAGGCATACGGATAGGAGCAGACCCCGGCGGTACTGAGGAACTACGAATCACTGGCGCGATTCACAACACTGGTATCATCAAGTGCGACAATACCACCGACGCCACCGGTCCAACTGACACCAGCGCCTCGATCAATACGGCTGGTGGTGGGGCGTTTGCGAAAAAGATCTTCAACGGAGATACCACCGACGCCACCGACAAAGACACCGGCTCCATCGTCACCGAAGGCGGCATCGCCGCGGAAAAGTCCATCTTCGCCGGTGGCGACCTGAAATGCAGCGGCGTCATCAAAATCGACGGAACCCAGGTACTCAAAAAGCAGCAAGCCGCCATTGCTGATGAATCAACCGCTGACGCCTCTGATCTGGCTACAGCAATCGCATTGGTCAACGCGCTAAAGTCGAAGCTGAACACGGTCCTGGCGATGCAGCGTACCCACGGCTTTATTGCCACCTGAGGCACACCATGATCGACGACCCAATCCAATCAGCAACACCTGCCGAATCCCGCCTGGACCTCGACCGCGTCGAGTACCGGCTCAAAGACGGCCTGGACCGTCTGGACCTCTACTACAATCTCGTCCCGGTCACCGCCACCGGCCAACCCTGCGGCGACGCCACCCGCAAGCATCTGGTCGTGCCGCTCAACGCCGAAATCAAGAATGAAGTCATCGACGAAATCAAGGTCGCCGATGCCCTCGCCGTACTCCGCAAACTCGCCAAGCGTCAGATCAAGAACAAGGAACAATAAACGTGACAACCCAACCCCATAAACTGACATCTCAGGTTGCACAGTGGTTTGATGAGCTGGCGCAACGCCTGGGAAATGGATGTGTGAAATCAGCTTCTTGTAAGGAAATGAATCAACTGCTGGCCGTTCTGGATCAAGCCCTTCTTGAGAAATCCACCGCCGAGAACGAAAAACCAACCCAACTCCCGAAAGGAGACTGACATGTCCGCTGACCCTGCCATGGGCGTCGCCCCAGTACGGCCCTGCCAACCCGATGATATCGATGTGGTCAACATCGGTACGGAGAACGAATACCCCCTGGTCATGAAGACCAATGACGTCGAGCGGATGCGAATCACCGCCGCTGGGGTGGCCACCACGTTTCCGGTCCTGGGAACGGCAACGGTGTCTGCGGTTGGAGCAGCAGCTCCAGCCGTGGCGCAATGCTTCGGTGCCGTGGCCACCGAAGGATTACAGATCAAAGTCATTGATGAGACGATTTCGTTCGCAGGAAACGCCGCTCTCTACAAGGCAATGACCACGCCCATACCGGCCGGGGCTGTGATTTTGGCGGTGCAGGCCAATGTCCAGTCCGCTTTGACCGGTGGCAGCACCACGGTCAAGGTTGGCCTGGGTCCGAACGCCAGCGACCCCGACAAATACGGCAAAACTTCGGCACTGACCAAGAACGCAAAGATCAGCACCATCCCCACCCATGCCGTACTGGCCAGCCAGGAGGCCATCGACGTGTGCGCCTGCGCCACAGGTGGTGGGGCCGGTGATACGGCCCTGACCGTGGGCAGTGTGCGGGTGCGGATCGTCTATGCCGTGCCTACCGACCTGGCCGACGCATAAACCCTGGTCGGATCTGGGACGAAAACGCGACATGAATGAACTGCTGACCATCGGGGGTCCGATCGCCGGAGCTATGACTCTGGCGATCGTGGCCCTGTGGAAAAAGGTCTGCGACATCGCCAAGGCGCAGGCCAAGATCCAGGCCGAACGGGTGACGGATTCCAAGGACTTTGCCCAGGCGATCCGTGAAAACAGCGAGCGGATGACGAAGGCGCTGTGTGATGCCACGTCGACCAATCGGGAGTTTGCCACGACCCTGCATGCCCTGGTGAAGGCGATCCGCTGCTGCCCGCTGAGGTCGGATGATGACCACGAGCATCCGGCCCATCCGGCGGCCCAGATTGATACCGAGGCGCTGATGAAACGGGCGAGGGCCTGAGCATGGGACGCCTGGTGCTTTTGGCGATCTGCATCCTGTTTTTGGGATCGACCTGCCCGCCCCGCGAGGTGGTGGTGGTCAATGGCACCGACAAGCCGGTGCCGACCGCTCCCATGGGGGAATCGGTCAGCGATGGCCAGGGAGGGTTGCGGCACAACCCAGGCCTGGGTCCGATTCCGTCCAAGCCCTGGCTGACGCCCACCGGCATGAGCGGATGGTCCTGGCTGGAGATCGGGCTGGGGATCGCGTCGGTGCTGGGCATCCCGGCTGCCGGTGCGGCGGCCCTGGCCCTGCGCCGGGCCAAGGACGCCATGGGGTCGGTGGTCGATGCGGTGGAGGCATTGCCGCCGGAGACGGCGGAACCGGTCAAACGGGCCATCGCCCGCAAGACGGCAGATCAGCCAGCGTTCGCCAGGTTCGTGAAGCGTCGGACGAAGAAGGGATGAGCATGGAACCCCCTGATCCTGCGACGGACATGGTGGCCACGGCATCCCCGAAGAACGAGGTCCGCGAAGGTCCGGAGCATGTGCGGCAGTCGATCAAGAGATGGCTGGCCGAGGCGCGGGTGCCGGCGTGGATGCAGACCGCCTGGAACCGCTGGGAGAGCGACCGGAAGTATCTGCATACCACCCTGTTCTATGAGGATGCCCCCAACACCTTGGGGGTGAACCTGGCCGGGCGGATGATCCAGACCAAGCTGGCCAAGATCATCCCGACCGAAACGGATCTGTCGGTGCAGTCGGAACGCTCGCCGGGGTCGGTGGATGTGGTGCGCAAGGATGCCATCCGGAACGCATCCACACGACAGGTGATGGCGGGGTACACCGATGCGAGGGAACTGATCCAGGCTGCCGATAAGGCCGAGGCTGATTTCCTGTTGGAAGTCGAGGCCAAGGAACGGATCGCGGAGTCGTCCGAGTGCCTGGGGGCGAAGCTGGGCAAGGAGATGGGGCTGACGGAACTGTCGATCCCGGCCGCGCTGGGGATGTTCACCGTGGGCCTGTCGATCTTCAAGATCCAATGGGGACAGGACTGGAAGCGCACCGCCACCGGGTCGATGCGCCGGACCAGCGAGGATCAACTGGCCCTGTTGGCCCTGCGGTCGGCTGAGTATGCGGCCGGCATCTTCAGCGATCAGGACGACCAATACACCGAGCTGATGCAACTGACCGACTACGCCCGGAAACGGGCGCAGCGGGTGTCCATGGGCATATCGAGCGATCCACGGCTGAGGATGGACCAATGGGACGGCCTGGCCGCCATGCCGAAGGGAGAGGTTCCCCAGCGGGAACTGCTGCCGGAGCCGGACGTATGGGAAGGCCCGATCCTGGATCTGCTGCGGCCGGAAAACCTGCGCTGGGATTGGTCGGTGCCGTTCAGCCAGATCGACCGGGCTGCCTGGGTCCAGGAACAGGTGCCCATGCACATCGACCTGGCCACTGCCCAGTTCGGGCTGACGCCGGCTGAACGCGACCAGATCATGGCCAAGGCCAGCGACAACGAGCGCGACACGACCGGACGCAGCATCCGCGACCAGGCGGAAGCCGCGGATCCGGATGCCAGCACCTATGAGGACCGGATCCAACGCGGCAAGATCATTGTGTGGGACCGGTATGACCGCCTGACCCATCGGCATGTCATCTTCATCGAGGGGTTGGATCGGCTGCTGGTGGATGAGGTCCCCGACGTGATGCCGGCCTGGGGACACCCATATGTGGGGGTGTCGGCCAACGATTTCGATGGGGCCATGGTGCCGCGGTCGGACGTGTCATTCATCCGCAAGATCAACGATGCCATCAACCAGAAGCTGACCGATGGGCAGGAGTCGCTGTGGGCTTCGATGAAGCGGTATCTGTACAAGAAGGGATCCATGGATCCGGGCGAGCTGGAAAAGCTGATGGGTGCCCGGCCCCATGATGCCATCGAGGTCAAGGACCCGGCAGGCATCAAGGAGGCGATGCGGGAAATCGCATCGGATGACTGGAACCCGGCGAAATACGACCTGGAACAACTGTTCCGACTGCTGGAACTGGTGATGGGCATGAGCCTGTCGGAGCTGGGCGTGGTGAACACCGCCCGGTTCGCCACCGAGGCGCAGATCGCCAACGACAACAGCCAGGCCAACGATGGCCGGCATGCCCTGGCCATGGCCACGGCTTGGAAGCGGATCTTTGAGGCAGCCCTGTCCATGGCCAATGTGTTGTTGCCAGAGAAGACCGTGCGCTGGCTGATCGGGCAGGCGGCGTTCTGGCCACCGGCCCCAACCCGTGATGACCTGTTGCGCACGCTGTCCATCACCGTGAACGCGGCCGGCAGCAAACGCGCCGCCCGGGCGCAGGCGGCCAGCTCCATCAATGATGCCATGGATGCCCTGACCAAGGCCTTCGATCTGAAGGAGCGTGGCGACCGTATCGGGGCTGAGGTGAACATGGCCCCGCTGATTTCTGCGATCCTGCGCACGGTGGACGTGCCGCAGGGGGCTCGGCAGTTGGTCAAGTTCAGGTCAGCCCTGGCCCAACCACAACCCACCATCCCCGGTCTGCCAGCACCTGCCGGCAATCCGGCCATCGCTGGCGCGTTGCCGGCACCGGCCAATCCGGGAATACCGTCAACCATGCCTTGACGGAGGAACCATGCCTGATAGCAATGCAGAACAGACCAGCCCAGCCGAAGGCGACACGACTCCCCAAGTCGATGCCAGCGAACCGGAGGGGACCGAGCAGGCCGCGATCGGCGGTAGTTCGGATGCTGAAGCGACCGCGAACGGCGGGGAGCAGCCGGCCAAACGGGAGAGCGAGAGCAGCACCACCCCCCAACCTGGCGAGGCAGATGCCGAGCTGGAAGCCTTCTTGAAGGAAGGCAGCGATGGGGAGGCACCCACCACCGAGCAGCCAGCGGAACCGTCGCAGGCTCTTGATCCGGAGGGCGAGCAGAAGGCACCCACGCCCCAGCCGCCGGAGAAGGACGAGAGCGATCCGACGCCCGAGGAACTGAAACGGGGTCACGTCCCGGTCAAGAAGCTGACAAGGGCCTTGGAGGCCCGAAAGCAGTCGAAGGCCGAGGTCGAGAAACTGACGAAGGAATTGCAGCGGGAGTCGGCTTTCACCGACAAACTGCTGGAACGCTTCGATCAGGTCGGGGTGCCGCCCGAGGAGCTGGCGACGTTCCTGGTCCGCCTGCACAAGGCCAAGACCGGAGACACGAGCGCCCGATCCGAGCTGGCAGCGTTCATCGGTGAGCAACCCGCCGCCGATGGATTCACGGAGCAGGAGGTTGCGGCGGCCCTGAAACGGGCAGCGACCGAAACCTTCGATGCCGATCAGGAACTGGCCGCCCTGAAAGCGGCCAAGGCCGAGCGCAGGAAGGCGGACACGCCACCACCACGCAAGGCCGATATACCGCCGAAGCGGGATGCCCGCACGGTGGATCCTGAGATCCTGGCGCTGAAAGCGGAAATCGCAGGAATGGGGAAGACCCTGAAGGCGACCCACGGCCAGAAGGTGGCCGCGGACATCGCTGAAAAGGTCGAGACGGCCGTCCAGCAGAAAATGGACGAGCTGGAAGACATGGGCGTGGTCATCACGCCGAAGGTGCATGCGAACGCCTACCGGAAGGCCTTGGGATCGGAGCTGGCACGACGCAGCCAGACGCGACCCGCCGCACCGCGCACTGTGCGGCCCGCACGACTCGCTCCACCCGCTCAACCCATGACCGCAGACCAAGAGTTTGAGGCACTCCAGCGGGGAGAGATCGAGTAAGACCCCAAGGAATCAACCATGGCAGCCATCATCGGCTCCAATCAGGCCGCCCGTCTGGCCGGCCTTGCCCGCAAGAAGGTGCTGGAAAAGCGTTTGACCAAGACTGGCCAGATGCCCCGGCTCATGTACGACTTCATGCAATCACGCAAGAAGACCACCCAATTCACCGGCGACGGGGTGCTGATCGGCATCAAGGAGCCGGCCTACAACATCGCCGGGCAGGAATGGTCCGGTTCGGACAGCCTGAACAACCCCGTCGAGGTCCAGAACACCCTGTGGACCACGTTCTCCAGTTCCAATTTCTTCAACGCCATCAAATGGGGATTCGATGACCTGCGCAAGGTCAGTGGCGTCACCATCCTGCCCAATGACAACGGCAAGAGCCTGGATGCCCGCGCCGTGCGCCGTGATCCGTCGAGCGAGCGGGTGCTGTACAACCGCTTGACCGAAGACACCCAGAGCTGGCTGGCCCGCAACATGGACCTGTTGGATCTGCGCATGCACCGGCAGGGATCCAGCTCCAAGGGCCTGTACGGCCTGAACGGTATCCTGCCGATCAGGAACTACGGCTATTACGGTGGCGCGGTGGCCGGCAGTGACGGCCTGAACCGTGGCACCGTGCGCGGGGTCCAGCATGTGCTGTTTGCCGGTGCCAGTGGCAACATTGCCGGCTGTCCGTGGATGGGTCCGCGTGGCACCACCGGATCGAGCGGAACGCTGTTGACCCAGCTCAAGAAGTTCTTCCGCCAGGTGCGCGTGGCGGCCCGGATGAGCGGACTGCCCAGGGGCAATTTCCGCTGCTTCGCCGGCCAGGGCTTTTTGGACAAGCTGGGCGCACAGATCGAGCTGAAGACCGCCTTCCAGACCGAGGCCACCAACGATGTGGGCAAGGTGCAGGCCTTCCTGACCGATGAGCGACTGGGCCTGGGTGCCAAGGACATGAGCCTGGAATGGGACAACACCCTGGACGAGATGGATACCGTCGCGTCCAGCGAAGTCGGTGTGGGCATGTCGCAGCTCACCCTGACGTTCAGCGGTGGCGGCAGCCCGACCCGGTTGCCCCAGGCCATCGCCTATGTGGCGGCTGATGGGACCATTGCCGGCGTGTCCGTGACCGATCCTGGTGAAGGTCTGACCGCGGCCCCGTCCATTGCCATCGGCAATGCGGGAAGCGGAACCAACGGTTCGATCACTTGCACCGTGTATAGTGCATCGAGCGGGGCAGGCCTGACCCAGGTGGACGGAGATGACGTGCGGATCGGTCGTCTGGCCACCGTGACCATCGCCAATGCCGGCAGTGGTTATCCGACCACCGGCATCGCGGCCCCGTTCACCGATCGCATGTACTGCCTGTACGAACCGAGCTGGGACTACCTGGTCCAGGAGGGGCTGGACGAGTTCCTGAGCGTACCGTGCGATCAGCCGCGCCAGCGTCTGCTGGAATCGCAGTTCGATCACACCGACTGCCTGACCTGCAACTGTCCGCGAGCCAACGGCGTCTTTGTCGCCGCTGACTCCTGACCTGACCTTGACGGGGCCATGCCTTGACCCAACCCCGTCATCACCAGCACCCGGCCGGGGGCAGCGTGGCATGGACGCGCCCCGGTCGGGGGCCTTGACCAGAAAGGAAGCACCATGCGCTTCCAAGTCCACAAGATGGAAGTCCATTCCGGGGGAACCCGGGTGTTCTACCCAATCCCCGCCTATGAGATGCCCATCATCCGGGCGGGATGGCCCGCATCCGCACACATCACCACCGAGAAGCATACCTCGGTGATGGAACGTCCGCAGACCCCCCTGGAGGAGTTCGGACGCCTGTGCGGCGATTACAAGGCCGAGGTGGTGCGGACGGTCTATCCGGGACCGGAGGCCCTGGCGGCGGCCATGCAGCGCGAGGCTGAGGCCACCGCGGAGTACGAGCGGGCCGACCAGGCGCGCATCCAGCGCGATCTGATCGCCCAGGAGAAGGCCGCCAAGGCCAAGGGCAAACTCAGCGAATGACCTGACCGATCGGAGGGGCCATGCCGGCAGCGACCCGTATGACCGTAGCCAGGGCCATCGCCAAGGTGAAACAACGCCTGGGCCTGGTCGATGACGACGTGGCCAACCCGCTTCTGGATGCCGAGATCCTGGGCCGGCTGAACGCTGCCCAGGACGACCTGGCCGTGACCCATACCTACCTGCGCCAGGCGCGGGTGGTGGAGAAGGCGGTGGCCGGTGGTCAGCGGTTCGTGGATCTGCCGGCGGATTGCCTGCTGGGGCAGCCTGACCATGTGGAATGGTCGGACGGGACGACCCGCACGGTGCTGACGGCTGGCATTGACCGGCGCGAGCAGCCCACGCCGACCGGGTGGCCGCAGAAGTATCAGATGACCGCCACCACCGGATTGATCGGGGTGACGGTGGACAACGGGGGCAGCGGATATGCCGATGATGATGCCGTGGTGGTGTCGGGGGGAACCCGGGCCACCTACGGCCATGATCCGGTGCTGACCCTGGTGACGGACGGCGGGGCCATCGAGAGCGTGACCATCGAGGACTGCGGGGCGGGATGGAGCGGGGTGCCGACCCTGACGCCAGGCGGTGGATCGTCTGCGGTTCTGACGGCGGAGCTGGGACCGGTGCAGGTTATGGAGCTGTGGCCCGATCCGGGCGCGGGGACCATCCGCATCGAGTACCGGTCAGCGGTGAGCGACCTGGAGGAGGAAACCGATACCCTGGCCCTGGATCCGGTGGCGGTGATCGGCCGGGCCGCCTGGGCCATGTGCAACGACAAGGACAAGGCGCAGAAACTGCTGGCCGAACACACGGCCTACCTGGAATCCTTCAAAGCCAGCCAGCAACCGGGCAGAACGTTCAGCCTGAGCGCCTGGCGGCGGGATGGGTGGGAATGATGCGTCCGGCCCGGATCCGGTGCCCACGGGGCCAGGAGGCCCGGTATGCCCAGCGGTTGACGCTGGGGCAGCGGGTGGCTCCGGGTCTGGTCGGGGGTCGGGAGTATGTGCGGGGCGCGGATCAGGTCGCGGTGGTGGTGCTGGGATCAACGACCATCCAGAAGACCGCCGGGGGCGGGGATGGGGCGGTGGTGCGGCTGGCCACCGAGGCGACGACCTATGCCCTGCGGGTGACGGCCAGCGAGGGCATGACGGTGCGGTATCCATCGGGACAACTGGTGGCGGTGCCGGCCGGGGTGCAGACGGACCTGACGGTGGCCTTGTCGCCGGGGGACAACTGGATCGAGATGCTGGGGTCGGGGCTGCATGCCCTGGCCCTGGTGGTGCGGGTGGTGTGGGCGTTCAACCCGAGTTCGCCGAGGCTGCCTGAGGTGGTGACGCCAGCGGTGTTCACCATCCAGAGGACGGATGGCGGTAGCAGTGTGGAGGCGACGGTGGTGACGGTGGATGGGACGGCGAAGGCCGGGACTGACTATACCGGCGTGAGTACGACCATCAGCGTGCCGGCGGCGGGGGCCACGGTGAGCGTGGCGATCATCAACCGCAGTGGCACCCAAGGGAATCGCAGCTTCAAGGTCAGGGCCACCGTGACCGGGAGGGTGCTGTGATCGAGGCGACGGGGACAATCTTCGATGTCATCGCGCCATATTTCATCTGGCATTATGTCAGTGGTGACACGTCAGCGCCAGAGGCTAGTTATAGCGTGGGCTATGGGTGCGACGCATCCACTACCATAGTTACCGCAACGCTGACCATTACAGGTCCTGGAGGCACGCAGGTCATCAACTTGCTGCCAACTCCGCCGGAATATGTGGCGATTGGAAGAATCGGGGCGCACACGTTGACGGCCGAAATCATCGACGGCTATGGGCAAAAAACCACAAACGTGATCAACCACACCAGGATAATGCCAGTCTCGTTGACGGTAGGAACCGGGTTGACCCAGGACAGTTGTGCAGCGTACTATCCAGTTACTGCTCTGCCAAATTATGGAGCCATCCAGGTCCTTGCGCCAGCCGCAGGACCGGAATTGAACTGCAAGGGCGCTGGGGCGGGATGGTATGTCCCTTCTAACTATCCATATTATCCTCGTTGCGGAGATCGAAACATCACGCTGAGTGGCCTTGTTGACGGATCTACCCCTGGGCAACATGTTGACATTCAAGTCGGAATATGGTCAGACGACGCCAGCCATGGAGGGCTTGACGTAGAGCATGCCTGCACCTGCCAGCCGCATTATGATTATGTGTATCATTACTGGGATGGTTTCCCTGGATATGGACCGGATGAAAACCTGCATACCGATTACGAATCCCCATCCGCGCAGCAATATCTATGGCTGCGCACGCTGAGATGGGACGTGGATACAGCCACCTGGAGCATCCTATGAAGAAGCCACTGATCCCCTGCAAGGGGCTGGATCTGCGGCCGGGGATGGCCAATGCGCCGGGATTCTGCACCCATCTGAAAAATATAGTGGTGACGACCAATGGACGCCCGGTGCGCCGGCCGGCATTGGATTATCGGCTGGCTTTGCCGGCCGGGTCGGTGGGGTTGCATGCGGTGGGGGATGATCTGCGGATCCTTGCCCCGAGCGGCACCGATGACAGCAATCTGGCCCCCACCGTGACCATCGACTACATCACCGACCCGGGCCAGTCGATCGCTGCCGTGCTGGGGGCCATCGCTGATTTCAGCGGACGGACCATGGCGCTGGTGCAGTTGGCCGATGACTCGACTGCTTTGCACCACTGCCCACCCACGGGGACGGAGCCGGGGACGAGCACGCTGTTGTCGCCGGGGTTCACCCCGCAGTTCAGTCTGATCAAGGCCGCCGGCCGGGCCTGGACCCTGGATGGCAATCTGCGTTCGCTGCGCGGTTCGCGTTTGGAAGGTACGGATCCGGCCACCCTGGAGGACTGGACTTCGGCATCGACCGATGACGGGCCGCTGTCGTTGGACGTGGCCAACTATTCCGCCGGGCGAGGTCGGCCCATGTGCCTGGGAACCTTCGCCGGGCGGGTGGCGGTGTTCTATCGCGGGGCCGTGCTCTTGTACCGGATGGATGAGAACCAGAACCGGATCGGGCTGGAACAGGCCGTGGCCGGGCCGGGCACGCGGGCCGAACGCTCGCCGGTGGAGATTAACGGGGATCTGGTGTTCCTGTCGGACTCGGGCATCCGCCTGGTGTCGCAGGTGACGCAGACCCTGGACGCTCGGGCCGATGCCATGGGTGGCAAGGTGGACGATTATGCCCTGAATCTGGCGGCCAACCTGTCGCTCGAACCCATCGGACACTATTGCAGCCGACTGGGGTGCTATCTGCTGGCCTTCGGCCAGGACGTGCTGTGCCTGTCGATGGTGCCGGGGGAATCGGTGCGCGGGTGGAGTACCTGGCGGCTGCCGGTGCCGGTGCATGCCTTTGCCGAAGCCCAGGGACTGACCTGGATCAGGTCGGGCAACATGTTGTTCAGCCTGAATCCGTCGATCGACGTGGATGATACCGGACCGTCCACCACGGCAGCCATCCCGGTGCTGTATGAGAGCGTGCCGGACCGATCGGAATACGATCAGGTCGCGCTGCGGGTGTCTGTGACCAGCACGGAATCCGTGGCGGTGCAGGTGGTGGCCGATGACCGGCCGGCCCTGGCGGTGGATGAGACGCTGCTGGGTAGACCGACGATCGTGCCGGGTCGCGCTCCGGAACCGGTGTCCTTCCCCGTGACCAAGGTGGGCAAGTCGATCGCCATCCGGGTGTTCGACGCCGAGGCTGGGGCCGACTGGCGTCTGGATGATCTGGCCCTGGAGGTGACGCGATGATCTACGATCAGGCGGTGCTCATGGACTTTCTGGCCACGGTGATCTGGCCGTCGCGGACGCTGCGCGTGACCACCGGGAGCGAACAACAGTTCGATCTGGTGGGTACCTGGGACGTGGACCACGACACGCCGATGGCCTGGGTGGATGGCAACCGGATCAGCGGAACCATCACCTGGATCAACGCCAGTCGGGTTTCCCTGCCCAGCGCGGTAGCGGCCGGAAAGCAGGTCATCATCCTGGTATCGCCGGGGGCTGGCTCGGGATACCTTCCCAGGACCGGGCTGGCGGCCATGCTGGGGGATCTGGACTGCGGCGGCAACCGGCTGAAGCACGTGGAGGCCAGCGAGGAGGAAGACGACGGGGTGAACCGCGGCGAGGTTTCGACCATGATCGCTGGCATCCTGGGGGCCAACTACCTGCTGCTGACCGGTGGACAGATGATCGGAGGTCTGCTGCTGCGGGCGGCCAATGCCATCACCGGGGCCGCGGAAGCGGTGCGGCGGGACATGGTGGCCCTGCGGGATGGCACGCAGGCGTTCACCGCCAAGGTCAGCGGCATCGAGGCGACGGATCCGGCCCACCTGGCCACGTTGTCGAATGTGACGGCAGCGGTAGCTGCGGCAGTGGCCGGGACGATGCGGAGACTGACCATTGCGGACGGTCTGGTGGCATCGAGCGCGGCGGTGGACGTGACCGGGGTGGGGTGGAGCACCTGGTCCTGCGCGTTCTTCACTGGGTCGCCACGCCTGCCGTTGTGGTCGGCCCTGACGCCGAATGTGGACGACCTGACTGCCAATGACGTGGCCTGGGTAGGTGGTTGGTCGACGGATTTGTCGGCCTGGCAGTTCGCCATGAACGGAGACGAGGAGTCCTTCGGCATGTCGCTGTTGGGCGTGGCGGCGGTGGATGCCGATACCCTGCGGGTGCGGATCCGCTGCCGCTACCATGACTGCGATGCGCCCAACACGACCTTCCTGGAGAACATCCCCAACCTGGATTCCTGGACGCTGGTGAGCCAGAACGCCGGGCATTATAATCTGCAAGCGAAGATGGTGGCGAGTGACGTGGCGATAGGGCCGCTGACGCTGCGGAAGTACACCCTGACGTTTTTATCAGACCGCTTCGATGCGGACAGCCGGGTGGTGATGGGGGCTGGGAATCTGGCCGATGCCGGGCAGGGCAATCCGGTGGGGTCGCTGCGGCCCCTGTCCGGGTCCGTGTTCTATGACGCCGCGGTGTCGGCATAGGAGGCAGCATGTTGACCCAAGCCGATTATGAACGCGCCAGAAGCCCGATCCGCAGTCATGTGCGGTATCTGACTGATGCCATCACCGGGCGGGGAACGGGGTTCACCGCGGCCAATGCTGCCAGCGCACCGGACTGGGAAGGGCGCTGGTTGACCAGCGATCAGGATCGCCTGCGACAGATCGACCTGTTGGAGAAGACCACGGGAGATCCGCGTTTCAGGAAACAGATTGACGACCAGGCCGACACCTTCCGGACCAGCGCGGTGAAGCAGTCCGAGGCAGGCCATCGGGACGTGATGGGGGCGGCCCGGGCCGACCTGGCCCGGGGTGGGGTGGTTGGCAGTTCGATGGATGCCGAGAGAACCGCGGCCATCGACCTGCGCTTGGCCAAGGCGAAAGCCCAGGCCCAGGCCCAGGCCGAGGAGATCAGGGCAGCCGGGTTGACCGGTCTAGGCAATCAGGAGCAGCAACTGCTGGAACAGATCCTGGCTGAGGACGAGGACTATGGACCAGCCATGGAGGCCCAGAACACGGCGATCCAGGGGGCCGGGATGAGCAGTCAGGCCAATCAGGATTATGATACCCTGCTGGCAAGTGCTGTGGCGGGATTCCTGAACAACACCGGCACGCCAGCCCTGACCGAGGGCTTCACGGCAGCGGATCGGGAAAATCAACGACGCTACGATGCCTGGAGGGACGGCGGCTATCAGAACGGCCGTCCCGATACCGCATCGTGGTGGAACCTGTGAAAGGAGCATGACATGGTGGCACCATTGGCGATCGGCGTAGGGTTGGGCGTGGCCGGGGCCGCGGCCAACTACATCGGAGGGCGGCAGGCGGCCCGCGCCCGGCAGCGAGCCATACGCCGCTGGCAGGAGCAGCGGACGGCCCTGTTGGATCAACTGGGCACCAACGCCTGGGAAGGATCCAGGGACAGGGCCGCCACGTTGTCGGCGGCCATCACCGGGCTGAATGACTCCCAGGAGACGGCTGGCAATGCGGTGGCCACGCCCACGGTGGAGCGGCCGACCGGCGCACCCGGGGGCAGCCAGGACTATCTGGCCGCCTATCTGCGCGAGGCCGGTCAGGCCGGCGATCTGGCCGATACCGAACTGGCCGCGGATGCGGCCCAGGCACGGGTCGGCAGAGGGCGGCAGGGTGTGGGGGACGCTGCCTGGAAGGCCGGCATCGGGGAACGGACCAGGACGGCAGGCAGATCGCGCAGGTCCATGCAACTGCGGCAGGCCATTGCCCAGGTGGATGCGGAACTGGCACGGCTGGATGCTCCGGATTCTGCCTATGCCTGGCAGACGCTGGGTGGACTGCTGAACGCTGGCAGCCAGGGGACGCTGTACGCGGGGGCCAGGTCATGAGCGATCGACTGACCTTTCGGGCCATGAGCCAGCCGGGCGGGATGAACCAGTCCATCGCTGATACTATCGCCGGAGGTCTGAAGGCCTGGGCCGACATGCGGGAGCGCCAGGATCTGCGGGAACGCAACGCTAAGAAGGAAGCCTTCCGCGAAGCGTTGATGCGAGCTGAACTGGGGGTGGCGGATCCGAATCTGGAAGGGCCGGCAGAGCCATCGGTGGTCCCGGCCGGGGTAGGCCCCTGGGTGGGACAATGGAACAACCCCGAGCAGGACACCGTCCCACGGTCACCCTTGAACCGCGACCAGTTGGCGATGGTCAAGAAGACCTTGCAGAACGCCTTGGAGCGCGAGGAGCAACAGAATCAGGAACGGAAGATCCATCGCCGCAAGGCGGTGGCTGAGGGCTTTCTGGAACCGGGGACCATCCAGGAACCGGCCGCCGGTGGGACGGTCACGGTCCAGGATCCCATTGAGGCGGAACTGGGCAGGGAAGCCATGGCCATGCGCCGGGCGAAGATCGACGCCCTGACCGCCAAGGGGAATCCCACGGCCAAGCCGATGGGGCTGGCGGAAAAGCTGCGCTTGGCGGAATCGCGGGCCATGGCCAAGAAGGGGACCGGAGACTACGGACAGAAGCAGGCGATCAGCGAGGCCGACCTGCAAGAGGAACTGCGGCTGATCGAGGAACAGGAGAAGGGTGTCCGCAATCCGGAACCCATCGAACTGATGCGGTTGAAGGCGGTGCCGGGGATGCTGATGGAGGCCATCGGAGGAAAGTCTGGCGTGACGCAGGATCAGATCGACACCCTGCGGAGGGGTCCGATGCGGGAACAGGTGGATGCGGAATTGCAGCGCCTGGAAAAGCCGGCTGGACGCGGGACCACGACGGGGAAGGAGGCCCTTCGGCAGCAACTGACCGAGGGCACCAGCCAGCGGCAGAAGGACATTGATTATGCCAACCAGTATTGGGGAGCCGATGACGGAGCAGCACCCAGGAGCCTGGGGAATCGTCTGGAGTCGATGTCCGCTGATCTGGCGCAGCGGGGAATATCTGCCTTCGATGAGAGTGCGGTGGATGAGGCGATCTCCACGGCCAGGCCGGATCTGACGCCGGCCAAGCGGAGCATGGTCAAGCGGGCGCTCTATCTGCGGCTGGCAGCAACGAAGCTGAATCCGGCCACCGATGTACCGGCCATCATGCGCGAGTTCACCGACAGTTTGACCGCGGAGTAACCATGCCCGGCAAGCTCGATGCCTTCATCCGTGCGGCTGGTCTGGATCCGGTGTCCCAGGACATGGATCCGGTGGACCGGTTCATCGAGGGCGCAGGCAGCGTTGAGGCGGATGCCCTGCGCAACCTGGATCGGATGAGCGAGTCCGGGATCCTGCGCGAGGAGCAGGCGAGCGAGGATGATGCCCGGCTGCGCTCCCGCTTGGGTCGCTTGGGATGGCTGGCTCCAGAGGTGTCGGGGGCGATGCGGTCGATTAGCTCAACCCAGCAGGCCCTGGGCCTGGGGAGTCCATCGGAGCAGGAGGATGCCGAGAGTACCGCGGAATCGGTGCAGATCGCCAATCCTGGTTTGCTCACGTCCATTCGCCAGGGGGCGGGCGGGGTGGCGGCAGACCTTCCGCTGATGCTGGCCGGCGGTCCGCTGGCAGCCCCGGTGCGCGGGGTGAAGGCCCTGGCATCGCTACCGAAGCTGCGAGCGGCCCTGGAGGTCGGGGCAGCGGTGCAGCCCCTGGCCCTGCGGGAAGGGGCCGTGGCCGCCCGGCAGAACGGGATCGGGTCAGGCTTGGCCAACTGGACCATCGAGACGGCCATCCCCAGCATGTTCGGCAAGACTGGTGCAGAGCGGGTGATCCTGGGAGCCGGCAAGGAGCATGGCGTCCGGATGATCCGAGACCGACTGATGACACTGGCCAAGGATGCCGGATGGGAGGGATCCGAGGAGGTCGTCACCGAGTTGGGACATGCGGTGTGGGAGGCCATGAGCGGCGAGGATCCTAATGCCCTGGATACAGCCACATTGGCCAGGCGGCTGACCGTGGCGGGGGCGGTTGGCGGTCTGATGGGTGCGGGGTTCGCAGGGGCTGAACTATCTAGTGACGAGCTTGCTAAACAGCTCCACCTGCGCACGGCACAACGCGAGGATGATGCGCTGTATCGTGAGATGCTGCCGGAATTGCAGCGGCAGAGCATGACGGATCTGGTCAGCGAGGTTCCGGACATGCCGCGCCAGGTGCGGCCAGAGTTGCGGGACACCGATGCCACGTTGCGGCAGGCGGACGTCGACAAGCTGGCAGCGATCAAGGCGCGGTTGGCCGAGCAGTTGGCGGACGAAGAAGCTCAGAGGGCCGGGGGAAGTCCGCAGGGCGTGTCTGCGGACGTGGACACCGGACCGGTGGCCCGGCAGCCGGTCCCTGTTGAGGAGGTGGCGAACCCGCCGCCGGCAGCCTTGGAACGGACGCTGCGCAAAAAGCCGATCAGCTATGAGGAGTACAAGGCGCAGATGCTGGCCCTGTTGAAGGCCGGCGAGAAGTATCAGGGTCAGGCTGGAGAAGCCTTCATTTCCAGCGCCATGGCCGATCTGGAGCAGGAGCATCCGGAGCATGCCCAGCGGTTGGATGAGGAATCCAATGCCCTGCCGGCGACGGCTCCGAATGATATTCGAAGCACATCCGAAACACCAAGCGGCGTAACTGATTGGCGCAACGGCGGATCCGCGTTCGCCAAGGTCAGCATGGCCCCGAAGATCCCGGACATTCAGACGATGAAGCCGGAGGATCAGGAACTGCTGGGGGACAGCGCGGTGGAGGTGCTGCGGCGGGAGGCCCAGCGGCCCAAGAAGAAGAAGAACGACAAGCCGCCCAAGGTGGTGAGCAAGGCCAAGGCCATCCTGAAGACCCTGGGACGCCAAGGCGAGGTGACGCCGAAACCGGCCACGCCGGCCGAGGGACAGGCCACGCTGGATGAGCAGTTGGCCAGCAAGCCCGTTCTGAAGCCCACAACGCCCGCTGTGGAACCCGGATCCGTGACCGAGGCGTCCATCGACCTGTCGCGGGCCGTGGCCGAGCGGCCGGACGTGCAGAACGCCCTGAAGAACACGCCATCCACCGCCAATGCCACCATCGAGCGGGCCATCGGGGAGGAATACGGGAAGTTCGGCATGCTGAAGCTGCCCAGCGATCCCGGACGGGTCAAAGCCTGGGAGCAGGTCATCAAGGATCACCGAGCGGATCCTAGCATCCATGCCCTGGGGGCGCGGGTGCGGGGGTTCGTGAAGAAGGCCCAGGACGCCACACCGGGTACGGAAGCAAAACCCGGTAATAAAAATGACCTTGGTCGCATGGACCAAGGTCAAAAGATCGGACAAGCCGATCAGGCCAGTGTTGCTGGCGTTTCTATCCGCGCCGGTGAAGGCGACGAGAACGAAACGATAAAAGACGAAAGTGACGTGTCAACGAGCAATAATGAATGGACATTGCCACCAGGATATGCCGTTGGTTATCGCTGGAATATTGCAGATCCAGAACGTCCGAGTTGGAACAGCGCAGAAAATAGACCGGAAGCCGGAATATCAATGTTGCGTTCGGTGTCACTAGATAACGATACCCATGATACTGGAGGTTGGTTTCACAGTGGGAAACTGCATTTCTATACCGGAAAGCTGCTCAAGGAAAAAGGAAGCGATGGAGAGCCTTTGTATGAGGTTGGTTCTATACGTGAAATAAATCGAAAAACATTTGAGTCGCTTGCTGCTGCCGCAGGAGCGATAAATGGTGAAGCATGGCGCAAAACAACGTTGGTAAAAATAACTACGGAACAAGCTGGTTTAGGTAGGTCAGACCCGGTTTTTTATTTTAGTGACGGCACAAAACTCAAGTCTGAATGGCATAGTCTTGTCAATTTTGGCCTGACACCAGATCAAATTGAAACAATCCATAATAACACTAAAGAAACAAGCGGTTGGCCAAATTATGAAAGGCAATGGAATGGTAATTTTCTAGTTAGGGTTAATAATGTAGGATCTAAAGACGTGGTGCAAATTAAATCAAAAAAGAAAAAACATGCCGAACAACCACCTGCGTCAGTTCGCCCTGAATCTACACGCCCTGAGTCGGAACGTCCTGCGGCAGCACCGGCAATGCCGGATCGTACAGCGCAGGATCTCCCGCATGACGCTGCACCTGGTGCTCCAAAGTCGAGTCCAGGAGCAGAGGAAGCTCCCCCAACGCAGCCTGTGGACATGCCTGCGCCGGTCGTGCGAAACCCCCAGGATCAAGTCACCCGCACCATAGCCGCGGCCGAGGCCCTGGCGGATGCCCTGGATGAGGCCGGCCAAGCCCTGAACTGGCAAAAGCTGTTCCGGATCTGCGACCAGGCCTTTGGCGGGACGCAGGGCCAGGGGGCCTACAAGGTGCAGGACGCCTACGAGGCGCTGCAACTGGCGGTGAACAAGGTCATTGCCCGGCACCCCCATCTGGCCAGCCCAACGGCCGACAGCCCAGCCGAGGGGCTGAAGTTCATGGCCGATCTGGAACGTGACCTGCCGACGCAGACGGCCAGGACCGGGGAGCAGATCTCGCACCAGCAATTCAGCACGCCGCCCAGCTACGCCTTCATGGCCAACTGGGTGGCCAACCTGCGGCCGGGTGAGGTGTACCTGGAACCATCCGTGGGAACCGGGTCGCTGGCGGTGTTCGGGCGTATGGCCGGGGATCGGGTGCTGGGCAATGAACTGTCCGAGCGGCGGGCCAAGCTGGCCGAGACGCTGGGCATTGAGATGACCACGGAGAACGCCGACCATCTGGCGGCGATCTATTCGGCCCAGGGCAAGCCGCAGCCGGGCGTGGTGGTGATGAACCCGCCGTTCAGCGCCACCGCCGGGCGAACCGACAAGCGGGACCTCCTGACCGGGGCCAGGCACATCGAGCAAGCCTTCCAACTGCTGCCGCCGGGCGGCCGGCTGGTGGCCATCGTGGGCGAAGGCATGGCCTTCAACGCCAAGGCTTACCGTGAGTGGTGGGCCACGCTGGGACGGCAAGCGCATGTTCGGGCCAACATCGAGGTGCCGGGGACGGTGTACCACAAGTATGGCACCACCTTCGGGACCCGGCTGCTGGTCATCGACAAGCCGGCCGAGGGGGAAACGCCCCTGGGAACGCAGGCGGCGGTGACGGGAACGGTGGCATCGCTGGCTGAACTGGGTACACTGCTCAAAGGAGTCCGCGATGGACGTCAAGCGCCTGTTCAAGCTGCGCGAAACCCTGAACCGCCACCCGCTCAATCGGGCGGCCCAGGCGATTCTGGAGAAGGACAAGAAGACGGTGCAGCCGGGAAGCCTGGGAGTGGCGAGCCTGGTGGCGGAAGCCCTGGAGCAGTTTCCGGAACTGTACCGCCGGTATCGGGGGATCGACGCCCTGGACCGCGACGGAATCGACTGCCTGGTCAGCGATCTGAACCAGAATCCCAAGGGAGCGATGGCGGCCCTGGAGGACGTGGATCCGCAGGAACTGTCGCAGATGGATCTGGAAAGCGCGGGGACCTACCTGCTGGACACGTTGAGCAGCCTGGTCACGGATCCGTCCGAGTAGAGCAGGCCGACAGCGGGCCGGTTGAGGATCAGGGCGAAACCTACGCCACCTACAAACCGTCTCTGGCCATCCTAGGAACCAAGCCGCATCCTGCCGAGCTGGTGGAATCGCAGGCCATGGCGTCGGTGAAGGCTCCGCGGGTGACCTATGAACCGCGGCTGGACCAGAAGGTCATCACCGAGGGAAGGTTGTCGGATGCCCAGTTGGAGCAGTTGGTCCGGGCCGGGGCGGCCATGGAAAACCTGCTGCCCAATGGTCAGCGGCAAGGATATTTCATCGGGGACGGGACCGGGGTGGGCAAGGGCCGCACCATCGCCGGGGTGATCCTGGATCAGGCCAACCATGGCCGGAAGCGGGCGGTGTGGGTGAGCATGAAGCCGGGACTGATCGCGGATGCCCAACGCGATTGGACCGGACTCGGCGGGAAGGCCGAGGATCTGTTTGCCATCAAGAACGTGAAGGCCACGGGGAAAATCCCGCCACGCAATGGCATCGCCTTTATCAGCTACAAAACCCTGGCCACCAAATCCGGGGCGCAGGATGCCCTGGCCAATGCTGACCATGGGAAAGAGGTCAAACCGGGCGGTCGCATCCAGCAACTGGTGGAGTGGCTGGGCAAGGACTTTGACGGGGTGATCGCCTTCGATGAGGCCCACAACATGGGAAATGCGGTGGCCATCAAGGGTCGGCGTGGGGTCAAGAAACCGTCGCAGATGGCGCTGGCCGGTTTGCTGTTGCAGCAGTCCTTGCCCAAGGCTCGGGTGCTGTATGTGAGCGCCACCGGAGCCACCGAGGTGAGCAACCTGGCCTATGCCACGCGCCTGGGCTTGTGGGGCGATGGGACGGCCTTTGCCGATGCCAAGGCGTTCATCAATGACATTGCGGCGTCTGGTCTGGCGGGCATGGAACTCGTGGCCCGGGATCTGAAGGCCACCGGCCGGTATCTGGCCCGGTCGATCAGCTTTCGCGGGGTGGGCTATGAGCGCCTGACCCATAACCTGACCGAGGATCAGACGGCCATCTACAATGAGCTGGCCAAGGCCTGGCAGGTGGTGCTGCGCAACATCTGGGCCGCCCTGGAATCGACGCGGCAGGGAAAGAACCGAGACGCCAGAAAGAACGCCATCGGGGCGTTCTGGAACGCTCACCAGCGATTCTTCAACCAGGTGCTGACCGGCATGCAGATGCCGGCGGTGATCCAGAGCATGCAGGCCGATCTGGAACGCGGCGATGCCCCGGTGGTGCAACTGGTGAACACCAACGAAGCGGCCACCAAGCGGGCCTTGCAGGCCAGGGAGGCAAAACAGGCAGAAGAAGATGACGACGAGGATGACCTGTCCAGTCTGGACCTGACGCCGCGTGAGATGCTGATGCAGGCGGTGAAGAACGGCTTTCCGACCGTGCAATACCAGGAGGTCACGGACAAAAATGGCAATACCACGTCGGAGCCGGTCAAGGACAGCAAGGGCAACCTGGTGGAGAACCCCCAGGCCGTGGCCATGCGCAATCAACTGCTGAAGAACCTGGCAGACATCCGCACCCCGGACGGGCCGATGGAGCAGATCCTGGCGGCCTTCGGGCCGGATCAGGTGGCCGAGGTGTCGGGCCGCACGGTGCGGGTGGTCGGCAAGAAGCAGGCGGACGGATCCTGGAAGACGGTGCAGGAGAAACGATCCCAGGCCAAGGCCATGAAGGAGGCGGCCGAGTTCCAGGATGACAAACGCAAGATCCTGATCTTCAGCGCGGCCGGTGGCACCGGGTTCAGCTTCCACGCCGATCGCAAGGCCAAGAACCAGCGGCCCCGGCGGCATTACGTGCTGCAACCGGGATGGCGGGCGGACAGCGCCCTGCAAGGCCTGGGGCGCAGCCATCGGACCAATCAGGCCCAGCCGCCTACCTTCATCCTGACTTCGACCGATTTGCGGGCGCAGAAGCGGTTTATTTCCACCATCGCCAGACGCCTGGATCAACTGGGAGCCTTGACCAAGGGCCAGCGGCAGGCCGGATCCGGGGGGCTGTTCAGCGCGGCCGACAACCTGGAGAGCGATGCCGCCGAGACGGCCCTGGATTGGTTCACCAAGGATCTGGCCTACGGGAAGATCCCTGGGGTCAGTGTCGCGGAGTTTGAGGCCGAGACGGGATTGGCGATCCGGGATGGCGCATCCGGGAAGGTGGAAACCCCGGAAATGCGGCAATTCCTGAACCGCATGCTGAGTCTGAGCACCGACATGCAGAACCAGGTGTTCGACGCCTTCCAGGAGCGGTTGGACAAGACCATCGAGATTCAGAAGGCCAATGGCACCCTGGACGTGGGGTTGGAAACCCTGAAGGCCGACAAGATCGAGGAAACCGGGCAGCAGGTGGTCCATACCGATGCCAAGAGCGGGGCCACGACCATCCGGCATGACTTGCAGGTATCGAAACGGAACAAGACCATCGACTTCGATCAGGCTCTGGCAAATGGCAGGAATTGGTCCAGATCCGGGGAAGTCTCTTTTGTTCGTCATGAACGCAGCAATCGGGTATGGATCCTGTCAAGCAGCGACAGAACAAAGACCGATAAACAGGGACGAATCGAAACGACCTATTCCAAGATCGGCATCAATGGATTTTCTGACCTTCTTCCTCGGTCTGAGTTCGGAAAATACCGACAGATCGACGAGGAGACGGCGAGAAGCCTATGGTCTGACGAGTTGGCCAAGGCTCCGGAGTTCAGGGTCGAAGCCATGCACCTGTTTTCCGGTGCCTTGTTGCCGGTGTGGGATCGTCTGCCGAGTACGGACGTGCGGGCCATGCGAGCGACCTTGCAGGATGGTCGGTCCATCCTGGGGCGCGTCATCCAGCCGTATCAGATCGATCAGGTGATGCAGGACCTGGGGGTGGCCGATGCGAATGCCAAGATCCTGGCACCAGCGGAGGTGATGCAGGCCGTGGAGAACGGGCAGACGGCCGTCCTGAGAAACGGCTGGAAGATCAAGCGGGTGCGCTTTGGCGGGGAGATGCGGGCCGAGATCACTGGCAAGTCATCCAGCCGGGAGCTGGATACGTGGCGCGGATCGCTGGAAAATGCCGGGGTGGATGCGGTCTATAAGGAGTGGAATTACCGCTATTTCCTGCCCTTCGGGCAACCGGCGGTGTGGGAACGGATCCTGGCGGATCGGCCGCTGGCGCGGCTGGGGGAACCGGAGGAAAACGAGGACCAGCCAGTGCAGGAGGCTCCGCATCGGATCCCGGGCGAAGACGCCACGGGACGGAAGCCCAAGGAAGTGGCAGCATTGGCAGCCGCGGAGAGACAGAGCAGACGGCAAGCCGCAGACCCGGATGCACCGACGAGACAAATCGTAAAAAAGGACTTGCCCGGCCGCATGGAAGGCATCCGCGAGGGCCGAAGGTTCAAGCGGGTGGTCCTGGTGGAAGGCGACGGGATGCGGGTCGATCCGCTGACTGGGGTGGTGTCGATCGGATCCAAAGTCGCGGATGCGGCCCAAGCCCAGGATCTGGCCAGCGCCCTGCGCGAAGCCGAGAGGATCAGCGGGGAGGCTTTGGCCAAGGTGCCGGATGACCTGCGGTTGGAGATCGAGGGCGAGGGATACCGGGTGGCCAAGGCGCTGGCCGGGGAGCTGGGCGAAGACCTGGCTGCGCTCAGGAGGGTGCTGCGATGCTTGGGCGGTTGAATATGCCGTTGCGGAAGATGCCGGCCACGCCGGTGGTGCCCCAGGAACCGAGGCCAGAGCCGCGGCATGAACCAGACAGCAATCCGAGGGATGTTGTGGAAGCATTCCGGGAAATGCTGCGAGATGTGCGCGAGGCCAACCAGCCTCGGGCAGATGCGCAGAACATTGCCAAAATCGTGGCCAGCGAGGTGGCCAAGGCCCTGAGCGGGTCGACAAGGACCTATACCGTCGAAATCAACAAGGACGAGCGCGGGAGCACCACCGGGATGACGGTGCGGGTGGGGGTTCAACCATGAGCGGGGTAGATTCCAAAAGGATTATCAAGATCATGGCCGATCTTGAACAATGCGCAGGCAGCCATTGCCCGCGAAAAAATGAGTTTTTCAAGGTGCTTACCGAAACCGTGATTGAGCAGCGCGAAACCGACGCCGCTATCGCGGATGAGCATGAAGCACCAGAGATTGCGGAAGCGATCCGTAACCAACCCAATGTTCCATGAGAGGAACAAAACATGAGCATGTCCAATGCCACCGAAAACGCGACTCTGAAGATGCACCTTCAGGGCACGGACCCCAGCTATCGGTCAGCGGCAACGCAGTACCTGGCCCTGGTGTCGCTGGCTAGCCCTGACGAGGCTGATCCGCTGGCGTCTGAACTGACCTATACCGGGTATGCCCGGGTGGCGCTGACCAAGGCCAGCGCCTGGACGGACAACGGAAGCAATTTCACGAATGCCGCCCTGATCCAGTTCGGCAAGCGCACCGATGCCGGGGCCACGCAGACGGGGCGGGCCGTGGTGGTGGTGGACACCGCCAGCGGTGCAGTGAATCAAGCCATCATCGCGGCGCTGGCGGCCGAGTTGGCGATCAATCAGAACATCCAACCGCAGATCGCCGCTGGCGATCTGACCATCGCGGCCGACTGACATGATCGAGACGGTGGCGGATGTGGCGGCAGCCTACCAGGCCGGACGGTGCTGGACTGGGATCTTGCGTCGCAATGGACCGTATATGCCGGCTTCGTGCTGGACCGATCTGAGCTATGCGAGCGGGATTCCGGCGGGCAATTACTATGCAAGCACTCCATTGACCGCGGCGGTGCTCAACGGCATGGATGGTATCGACGTGGGGCCGGCGGTGGCAGACGGGCAAACGCGGTATCTGCACCAATTCCTGGTGCTTCCGCCAGCAACGACCATCGGCATCGGACAGTTCCTGCTGCATGATGTGGTGATGTACTACCCCTTCATTGACGGGGACGGCGGGCTGCAAAATCTGGTCAACCCCATCTCCATCCCCAGGCATGGCGGCAGGGGATGCCGCATCATGGCGGTGGTGCAGGGAGCTGGATCTTTTTATGCGGACTGCCTGATCACATATACCAATGAGGCCGGCGTGCCTGGCCGGCAGGTGTACGTGACGCTCAATTTTTCGTCAAGCGCCGGCAGCCTGGCATCAAGCGCCCTGGCCGGCGTGGCTGTCAACTATCCGTGCGGTCCGTATATGCCGTTGGCTGCCGGTGATCTTGGCGTGCGCTCGATCGAGGCGATCGAGGTGCTGGCAGCGGCCGGTGGCATTGTGGCTCTGGTGATCTGCAAACCGCTGGAAACCGTGGGGATGGCCGAGGCCACGGTGTCGCCCTGCGAGGCGGACTATCTGCTGGACCGACTGCATCTGCCGCCCATCGCAGAGGGGGCATATCTGGGAATGCTGGCCATCGGAACGGTAGCCGGCACTCCGCAAACACTGACCGCAACCATCACCACCATCTGGGGGTAACCATGGCTTTCACATCCATCGACGACATGACCAGTGAACTGGCGGCCGGAAAGGGATTCCGGGCTGATTTTTTCAAGATGACGAGTTCCGTGGCAATGGTCGCGGGGAACGCCTACGATTTGGCGCAGGGCACCGGTAACCCGCCGAACACCAACGCCTACTCTGGAACGGCTCTGACCGCGACGGTGCCGGACGATACGCTGGGATGGGGGATCCCCCATGGCGGTAATGTGAGTACCGACACCAAGCAGGTGCTCAATGCCGCCATGCAGGCCATCGGATCGAATAGCGCCCCCGGCATCGCCATGCTGATGGACATCGCCCTGTATTATCCAGGGATTGATCTGAAAAGCACATCGTTGCAGACCTTCACCAATACCCTGTCGCTGACACGGCACACGGATGGCAAGGGTCTGCGGGCTTTCTTGCTGGTCACCACGCAGAGCGGCAACCCCACCGGAACCCCGCGCATGTCGGTGTTCAACTATCGAGATCAAGATGATAACGATGCCGCTTATAGTGGCATGACCATCGACTTTCTGACTGGTGCCACCAACAAGCCGACCGTGGCGCATATCGTGCATGCCGGGCCGCAAGCCAATCTTCCTGGGCTGTTTCTGCCGTTGAATGCTGGAGACACCGGAATCAAGCGGGTCAACAGCATGCAGCTTTCGACCGCTTATGGCGGGGCTACGACACTGACCGGGTGCATGGTGTTGTGTAATCCGATCTTGTCGGTGCCGTTGGTAGCGGTGGGTGCGCCGGGTGAACGGTCATTCCTGTTCAACGTTCCGGCCAAGACGATCATTCCGGACGGGGCTTGCCTGTCCTGGCTCTATCTGCCGGGAGCAGCGGCGGCGGCATCGAGCATCTTCCAGGGGCATCTGGACCTGGGCTGGGGCTGATCATGCTGTGGGGCAACCGCTGTAATCAGAACCGGACCTGCAATAACATCCTGATCAATGGGACCATTCCATCGCAGGTGTCGCCGTCCGCGGTGATCCAGACGGATCGTATGTGTTTCGGTCCGCTGGCCGCCGTTCCCAGCGGGTACGGCTGCGAGAACGCCATCATGCCGGCTGTGACCGGTGGGGCGATGGCTTCGTATCGGCTGGGCAGGATCACGATCAGCGGTGGTGCAGATGGGGCGCTGGGCCGAAACATGGTGGCCGTAGGCACCATGGAGGTGGGAGCCATCGCGGTGGGTGGTCTGATCGCGGGCGGGGTGGCCTTGGGGACGATCGAGGTTGGAGGGTTGGCGTTGATCGCTGCCGTGGTCAGTTCGACCGCGGTCGGGACATTGACCCTGAGCGGGAGCTGCAACATCGGCGCTTTGGGCGGTATGGTGGCCGAGGCCACGGTGACGGTGACGGGCACGGTGCAGCCGTGGGCGCTGGGCTGGATGACCGCTACGACCGAGGAATCAGGTCTTACGCCGGCCGGGATCGCCCGTGCGGTGTGGAGCGCCATGGCGGCCAGCAATAATGAGCCAGGAACGATGGGCGAGAAGGTCAACGCCGCAGGTTCTGCCGCAAATCCCTGGACCGATCCGGTGGGGCTGGCTCTGGCTGATCAGGTGTATGATCTGTATCGGATCCAGGGCCTGGAGGTGGGACATCCGATGACGGTGACGCCGACCAGCCGGGTGGCCGGGGATCTGGTGCTGGCGCTGTCAGGTGATGGGGTGACAACCACCACCGTGACGAGGTCCTGATATGTTCGTGCGCTCCGTGGCCCTGGGAGGATTCCTGGAATCCGGAACGCTGCCCCGGGCGACCGAGGGGTATCTGATCAGCGAACGGCCCTGGACGATCCAGGTGGGCGGTCCGCTCCGCAGGATGCCAACACCGCGCAAGGTGTGGATCCCCATCAAACGCCAGGATCTGAGCGACGATGACCTGATGCTGATGGCCCTGGCGATCGTCATGGCCATCGAGGAGGGATAGACATGCCGACCTTGGCACGCTGCTTGGATCTGGCCCAGGTGCCCGATCTGCTGAAAGAGAAGATCCGCGAGCACATGGCCCTGACGCCGGATCCGCAGGCGGTGATTGAGGGTCTGATTGCCGCGGCTGTGGAAGACATCGAGGCGGTGCGGGAGGAACTGAGGCGGCTGGGGTATGCCGTGGATCCGGTGGAGGTCCCCGTTGCGAGCGTACCGGGTACGGAAGGCGTACCGGGTCCTCAACCCGTGCAGGCGGCCCCGGCGAAACAGGCGGCAGGGAATCGGATCAAGGTGGCCCCCATCCCCAAGGGCAGTCCGGATGCCCCGGCCACGGTGGACAAACTGAAGACGGTGATCCGCAATCTGCGGCAGGCGATGGTCGATGCCGGGGCCGGGGATCCTGGACTGTATGAGGGCGAGGCCCCGGCCGGAACAGGCGGGGTGTTTGATCCCAATACCGGATTGACCGCCTTGCGGCGTCATGGGGATCTAGAGAACGCCGCCCATGAGATTTCGCACCAGGTTGCGTGGACATTCGAACTGCCGACCGAGGGGACGGCCGGGATGGCCTTGCAACTGGCCGAGTTCGCTCGGTTCGGATCGGAGCCGCCCCACGGACTGACCAAGGATGAACGGCAGAAGTATCTGGACAACGAGGGTTGGGCAGAGTTCCTGCGCGGGTGGATTGTGAACCCGGCAGAAGCCGAGAGCCGAGGACCGGCCCTGGCAGAGGTCATGCGGCAGGGGATTCCGGGTGCGGTGCGCCAGGCGATGGAGGACTACGGGAACGCGGCCAGGGCCTTTTTGGGCCTGCCGGATAGCGAGCGGACCGTGGCCAACGTCGAAGGCATCGCCCAGGTGATCGAGCGCGGCAGCCTGGCGCAGAATCTGGCCGGGCTGGTGAACCTGCCGGCGGCCTTGGCCGAGGCCAGCAAGGGGACCAATGCCTTTGAGCGGTCGATGGGATTTGTGAGGGGCATGTGGTCGGGCGTGGTCGGGGACGATGCCGGAGGAAGCCGGCCGCGGATCCCGGAGACGCGGATGGGATTCTGGACCCGGACGCGGTTCAACTGGCAGAACGTGTTCGCCCCGGCCTACAACCGATTCCTGGAGGCCTGGGAACGTCAGGGCAAGGATGAGAAGGATCTGGCACCCAGCGACAATTTCCGCATCCTGAACCGGTTGCTGGCCGGCACGGATGGCAAGGTGCTGCGGATGATCTTCAACGAGGGGCTGACCGATGCCGCCTTGCGGCCGGTGGTGGACCACCAGACCGGGCAGCGGATGAACTGGGATTGGCTGCTGGACCCGGTGACGGCGGAAGATCCGCAGGAGACGCTGCGCCTGATCGACCAGGCCTTGGCCATGGGCATCGAGGAGCGTACCTATGGCCGGGGATCGAAGATCATGCAGGCGGCCGGGGCCAGGGCGGCGGATTTCATGGCCGACGTGGCCGACGCGGTGGATGGGCTGGCGAGCCAGGCGGACATCGAGGCCCTGATCCAGACCTTTGCGGAGGTGGTGAAGGACAGCGGAACGGCAGCGGCCCTGAAGCATGAGCTGATGACGTTCGCCAAGGCTCCGCTGGTGGAGATCCAGGATCGTGCAGAGGCTCGCAAGAAGCGCGACCGGTTCCCCAGCGCGGAACACCTGGAACTGATGCGGACCCTCGCCCCGTTGACCAACCAGTACGGAACCACCCTGATCCGCGAGGCGCGGGAAAAGGTGGCCACCCTGACCGGCATCGGCGGTGGGCTGGTCAATGACTACGATCAGGCCCGGACCGCCCTGGAGGAACGGGAACAGGCGGCTCAGGCCGATCCGCAGGCCAAGGCCGAACGCAAGAATCTCAAGGAGTTCCTGCGCCGGTATCGCGCCTGGTCGCGACAGGTGCTGACCTACATGGCCGGCAAGGGGGTGTTCAGCGGGGATCAACTGCAACGGATGGTGGACGGAGATACCATCGTGGATCCGGACACCGGCGAGGTGTTTTCGTTCTACATCGACACCCATCGCCAGTTCGATCGAGATACGCAAACCATCCTGCCCGGAAAGAAGTTCACCGGATCAACCCGGATGATCGGCAACCCGCTGGCCAACCTGATCGAGGGCACCCTGAACGCCATCGCCAGGGCCGATCGCAATGAGTCCATGCTGGCCCTGGTCAAACCGCTGAGCAGCAACGAGGGCAAGCGGATCGTGCTCCATGACCTGGGGCATGTGGTCCCGGACGAAGTGGTAAAGGAGGCCAGAAAACAGGGGCAACAGACCGTCAACGGCCGGAAGCCGTATGCGGTGCGGGATAATGGGGAGACGCAGTGGTGGGTGTTCCATCCGGACATTGAGGCTAGCCTGGAGGCCGCCCGGATGCTGGGGTCGGATTGGATCTTGGCGAAGGTGTGGGGTGGAATCACCCGGCTGATGCGGGGCGGGATCGTCAATTTCCCGGCGTTCTGGCTGCGCAACGCCTTTCGCGACACCGAATCGCGCCTGGTGGTCAGCGAAACCGCGACCGGTTCCGGCCTAGCGGACGTGTTTAAGAGTTACGGGAAACTGAAAACCCTGGATGGCGACCGGAGGGTGGACGAGCTGCGGGCCTTGGCCGGAGCATCATTCAGCGGGTACGTCGAGGGAAGAGCGGTCCTGGCCGGCGAACTGTGGAAGCACCTGGATGACCTGCAACGCCAGGGCTGGAGCGGACGGGCCGTGCGGGTGATGAGTCCTAGAAACTGGTGGAGATGGCTGGAAAAAGGCGGGGCGGCCATGGAAGGACTCAATCGCAACGCTGAGTTCCGGTCAGCCTACGCCAAGGCTCTGAAACAGGGCATGAGCGAGTACGACGCCTTGCTGTATGCCGGGGACAAGAGCCGGGGGTTGATCGACTTTGCCGAGAAAGGCCGGTACGGACGGCAGATGACCGGCGTGATTCTGTTCTTCAATCCGGCCATTCAGGGCCTTGCTGTGACGATGCGTAAATGGAAACAGGTAGTCGAATACATAAAAACCGGAAGAACCGTGCCGGAAAAATTGTGGAGGGCATTCGTCAACCGCTACGTCATCACCATGGGGGTGATGGCCGGGCTGGGCATTCTGTTGAACCTGCTGCGCAAGGTTGCGGGCGGCGACGATGAGGAACGCAAATGGCGGCAGATCCAACCGGCGATCCGGGACTTCCATTACATGATCCCGGATGGAACGGGCGGGTACATCGCCATACCCAAGGAATACGGACATGGGGTGTTCTGGTCGGGAGCGGAACGCATCGCGGATTACGTCATGGCCAATGTAGAGGGCGACGAACAGGCGGCCAAGCATGCCCTGGACGGGTATGGTAAGTCAATGGCCGGGGCCTTGCTGCCAATCAATGACGTGGGATCGCTGATGGGCGGATTCGCCCCGCTGGTCGAGGCGGCGACCAACTGGGATACCTTCCGCGATCGGAACATCATTCCGGCCTGGGAGCAGGGCCTGGACGTGGAACGCCGCGATACCCAACGGGCTTCCGCCATGAGCAAGGAACTACAAGACCTGACCGGGCAGGACGCCCGGATCCTGGATCACCTGTTGGAGGGCTACCTGGGCAACTGGGGACGCCTGGCCACCGCCACCGGCAAGGATGCGAAATGGTGGGCCGGGACCATCACTGGCGTCATGAAGCAGCCCAACGCCTGGTCGAGTAGGGATGTGGACTGGGTCATGGACCGGGCGGCGGGCCTGGGACTGGGGCAGGATAAGCGCATCCAGGCCCTGCGGTTCGCGGCTAAGAAGGTCGGAGAGGCCAATGGAGACGAACGCGAGGATCGGCTGAAGAAGGTGCAGGAGCTGGCAGCCAGGTTCAGGAAGTCGATGGAGGAACGTCCCCAGGCATGGGGAAGACCGGTGAAGGAACAGAAATAGACCTGGGTAGCAGAGCAACCATAAACCATGTAAGTCCAGGGATTTCAGATCATTCGTAAAGCAAAGGTCGGGGGTTCAATTCCCTCATCCGGCATTGAAAAAACGATGATTTGATGGTGCGGGTATGGGTAGCAAGGGTAGCAATCCTGCTACCCATTGGCTAATGGCCTAAATGTTTGAGGGCTTCGCTGGCTTTGAGGCGGTTGGTGCGGGAGTAGCGCAGGACCTGATCCTGGCAGCGGTGGCCACTGAATAGGGCGGCGGTGGCCGGGTCCAGTTCATCGAGCATGGTGGTGATGGCGTGGCGTTTGAGGTGATAGATGGTGTTCTG
>Ga0315909_10001500_pt1 | contig 31492 bp, 34 predicted proteins | sample LakEriMetagenome_11_FD_203527 | JGI IMG/M metagenome (GOLD analysis project Ga0315909, IMG submission 203527) | Freshwater fungal communities from buoy surface, Lake Erie, Ohio, United States - Buoy 2 MA125 | ecosystem: Environmental > Aquatic > Freshwater > Lake | place: USA: Lake Erie, Ohio... | reverse complement strand
GGCAAGGTATTATGCGAGTTTTGTTACAACAAGACTAAGTGCGGGTGCGTTGTCTGCACTTGCGAGCAGTAGCAGGGCGCACGCCGCGCGAGCTGGATTGGGGGGCTTGACAGCCTTCCACTACCGACCTTATAATGGTCATAGCCCGCTTGGGTGATAGGAGAAAGGAGCACGCTATGGGACTGCGACACAGCCTCACGGTACTGCGACAGGCGGCACGCGATGCAGCCCAGAGTCGCGGACACGCATTGGGGAAGTTCACGCCGCTACGCGGTATCACCAACACTTGGGGTGCGGTGAGCAGCGCGGAGTGCGACAAGTGCGGGGCGTGGGTTCAGGTGACCCCGAAGCCAGCACCGAACGGTATTGAGATTGGCGGGTCAGCCGTAGCAGTAGGCTGCAACGCTTAGGGGTTAGCACTTACCCCATACAGCTACAAGGGCGGGTGGGCTCTCCACTCACTCGCCCTTACCGCCCTCACCAGAGGGCCTCTACCCCAGAGGCTAGTGCTTGACAGGTGGCAGGGGAGTGTGGGAGAATCCTTGTAGCGGCAGCAGCCGTGATAGTGGAGAGGAGAGCACGATGGACAAGATGGTATGCGATGGGTGGAACCAAGACCTTGACCACACGCCAGCGGCAACGCACAAGATTGGCGTGGGCAGCCAGAAGTGGCGCGTCTGCGAGGAGTGCTATGACGCGATCATTGAGGATGCTGCGGCTGGCAAGGTTGGCATCTGGGATTGCAACTAGGCTGCAACAAAGCGGTAGGGGGTTGGCACAAGTTGTGCCAGCCCCTTATGCTTGGCATAACTTATGCCACTTACCGCTCAGGTGTAACAATGTAACAATGTAACAAAGCGGGCCGCTGTAACAATGTAACAATCTGGGCAGGGGGCTGCTGGACTAGGGTATTGACAGCGCGACCTATGTGTGAGACTATTGGTATGTCAGCGATTGCTGATGTAGTGGAGAGGAGACAGACAATGGGTATGACCATGACAGGCTCAGGCATCGTGCTTGTGGGCTATGTAGATCCAACAGCAGGGGTAGTGCTTTGCGTTGATTGCGCGAATCGTCATCAGGGCGCAACCGAAGCGATGAATGATGTCCATAGCACCGATGTCACCGATGACACCCCAGCGTGCTTTGATTGCGGGGCATCGCTGGACAAGTAGAACGCTTGTTCTAATGTAACAATCAGGGTTGGCACATAGTGTGTCAGCCCTTTTTGTTACGGTAACAATGGCTTACGGCTTAGGGCTTATGGCTTATGTATAGATGTGTGTGTGTGTGTGTGTGTGTGTGTGGCAAGAGGGCCTCTACGGTGGCTGGTGGGCTGCGACGATGGGTGCTTGACGGTAGTGCGTGTGTGTGGGAGAATCGTATGAGCAGGGTGAGAGGAGTGGCGATGTGCCACTCCCCACGCTGCCTAGTGGAGAGGAGTAGACGATGTTTGACGCTATTGCGTTCACCTATCAGGCATCGTTCCATTGCGTAGAGTGCGCGAAGGAGCGATGGGGCGATGATGTGGCGAAGGGCGACACCTATGACGCGGAGTTGAACCCTGTACGCGCTGTGTATAGTTTTGATGATGTCCGTGAGGATGGTGAGTCCTGTGGTACTTGCTTGCGCTGGGCTGTGGAGCCTGTCCAGCACATTGCTGGCGAGTGTTCTGAGGGCGGTGCGTGCCGCTTCTTGGTGCTGGTCTAGTGGATGGCGCGGGCGGTCTTGGTGGGCTCATCCTGCTGCTGGTAGTCTGGGCGGCTGTTAGCCGCCGATAGAACACCTGTTCTATTTAGGGGTTGGCACAAGTTGTGCCACGCTTGTTAGGGCTTATGACTTACGGCTTATGGCTTATGGCTTATCTGTAACAATGTAACAATCGCGCGCGGCTGGCACGGGCTGTGCCACTATCCACGATGGATAGAATCTATCCACCACTAGGGGCTTGACGGCATTGCGGCGATGTGGGAGAATCGTTTCAGCGGCGCAGGAGAAGCGACCGCAATAGGAGAGAGGAGAACACAATGGCACTCATTACACCAGAGGAAGCAACGGCGTTGATTCTCGCCACGAAGGGCAAGATTTTCAGCGTTGAGTTTGTGAAGCGCACCACGGGTGAGCACCGCAAGATGGTAGCCCGCCTCGGGGTGAAGAAGCACCTCGCAGGGGGCGACGCAGCCTATAACTTCATTGAGAAGGGGCTGGTCAGCGTCTTTGACGTTCAGAAGGGCGACTATCGGGCTATCCCGCTAGACGCTATCAGCACCCTAGTAGTAGGGGGAGAGACCTACACCATCGCCTAAGGGTTAGGCGGGTTAGCACCAGAGGCTAGGGGATTCTCCACCCCTAGCCTCGCTTTTTAGGGGTTAGGGGTTATCAGTTAGGGGTTAGTTAGTTAGGGGTTAGGCGACACAGGGGAGAGGCAAGAAGGGGAGAGGGGGAGAAGGGGAGAGCAGGGGCGCACCACCACCAGAGAGGGCGAGGGCTGGGGCTTGCGGGATTGCCGACGATGTGCGACAATCTCATCAGCGGGGCAAGTGATCCCGTCAATGGAGAGGAGCGGAACGATGAAGGAAGGACAGACCTGCGAGAGCACCACGAACGAGGAGAGTATCTGCTACGACCCGAAGGGGCTGGACACCTGCGACGAACCCGCAGTCTGGGGGCAGGTGAACGAGGAGACAGGCGCAACCATCTGGCATTGCCAGACGCACGCCGACGCGGTGATGAGTTTCCGCCCATAGTTAGGGGTTAGGTTAGGGTTAGGGTTAGGGTTAGGGGCGGGGTTATCCCGCCCCTAATCGCTACCCTTCGGGATCGCGTGGGATCGGCTGGGACTAGGAGCCGACTAGTCAGAGAGTCAGAGAGAGAGTCAATCAGAGGCCGACAGAGTTTCGGAGTTTGTGCTAGACCCCCTAACCCCCCGCAGGATTCCGACGAAGTACCCGAGGTGGCTCGCGCTAGGGCCATACTTTTTTTTTACCAAATCTGTGTCGTAGAAGCCCAACCCCTTGCCCTCTGCTATGCTGGGCGTAACATGTCCACCATGAACTACGTTATTCGCTACGAAAACGGGAACATCGGCACCTGGCGCGTGACGTCTGACGACTGGGAAGAGGTAGCTCTGACCCCCCGACAAGCGCTGGAAATGATTGCCACACGGGAAATCAGCGACCGGAACAACGATATCGCCACGATGTCGATTCGCTGGCTGGATGTCCCTGAATGGGAAGAGATCCCAAGTCCCGATGACTTTGAGGCGTTCCACCCTGCGAGGATTCCTCAGCAGTGAGCAAACACGCTCTTTCCGGTATCAGTGCGAAGGCTGTCGTGGAAGCAGTGGCAAAAGCCCGGCCTGGTTCGGATATAATCGTTTGGTATTATGCGATTGAGGCGATCAAGGCCATACAACTTGGACATCCAGAGCGCGTACCGCTCGTGAACGGGCGTCCGTTTATGGAGCTGGGCGACCTACGCGGGCTTACCGCTTCCGAGATCGCTTCCCGCCTTTCCCTCCCAGAGGAACTTCTGCACCGCATTTCGGACATGTAAGCGGCTCTCGTTCGGGCTTCTCCATCTCCCCGGAAGCAGCGAGAATATCTTCGATATCCTGGCTATCAAACCCCGTACCGGCAATGGCGTCTTGCTGGGCAAGGAGCGTCAGCATGTCTGCGAGATACGGCTCGTCCCAGCTGGCAAGGTCGCTCATCCGGTTGTCGGCAATCAGGATCTTCCGGGCCTGGGTATCGTCGCAATCAACCCAGAAGACGGGGATGGTCGCCAACCCCGCAATCCTAGCGGCCTGGAGACGATGATTCCCAGCGAGTACCCTTCGGGAAGAAATTTGGGCGACGACGGTGCCAAACCATCCGTTCTCGGTGATGGATGTGGAGATGGCGCCGATATCCCCCTGTCTCGGGTTCTCCGGGTGTGTCTCCAGGCTGTCGATGTTGACGTACTCGACGTTTCCGTGCAGGGGGGTTGTCATGGCTATCCTCTTTCATCGTAGCTTGTCGAAATCAAACGCCTTGGCAATCTTCTCCATTGGGTAGCACCCAAGAAGCACCCGGGGCGACTGAACGCCAACCGGATAGTAGAGCAAGGCCGGAACAGAGGTAATCCCTGCTGCCGCCATGCCTGCTGCCATGCGTGAATTTTCGTCAAAATTTATTTTTGCAATAAAGATCTTCTCGCCGTACTTATTGTCGAGACGCGTCAGCTCGGCATCTAGCATGAGGCAGGGTTCGCACCAGGGCGCCCATACATCCACCAGGATCGGCTTGGTTGAGCCAAGAACGACTGGGCCAAACGTCTCGTCGGTAATGCTAAAGATCATGGGGTTATTTTACCAGTTCCGAGAGCCGGAAGCGTCGCTCTAGCTCAATTGCTGTGGTGGCACCCACGACCGAGAGTGGGGCCTCTTTGCCGCCCGGATAGAAGATGATGGTAGGGATGGAGCGGATATAGAGGCTGCGTGGGGTGAGGGGGTTCTCGTCGACGTTGACCTTGGCGATGCGGAGTTTGCCTCCGTACTGTGCTTCCAGTTTCTCAAGCTCTGTCGAAATCATCACACAGGGCTTGCACCAAGGGGCCCAGAAATCTACAAGGATTGGACCAGTCGATTCAAGAACGTCGTGCTGAAATTGTGCATCGGTTGTAGAAAAAATCGACATACGGTCCTCCACAGACACTGTAGGGCCGGAGGCGTTCAACCCCCGACCCTACGATTGCTCTTCCTCCGTTAATCGGTAGAAGAATATACCGCATGGTACGAATCCATGCGAGACGCAATCAATCTGTTAGAACGGCAGCTCGTCGAGGTCCTCTTCGACCTTTGGAGCGTTCATCCCGCCGTTGCCTTCGTTGATGTTCTTCACACTGCGTGACAACACCTGGAAGTACTTCGCGTGAATGTTCAAGTCAGTCCGTGTGGTTCCTGACTTGTCCTGCCACGAAGAAACCTGTGGGGTTCCCTCGATCCAGATAAGGTCACCCTTCTTGACAACCTTCTCTGCAAGCTCTGCGCGACCATCCCAGCAGGTAATCGGATACCAGGTGGCTTCCGACTCGCCCTTCTCATTCTTCGCGCCGTGTACGGCAACGTTGAAGTTAGCGACTGGGCGACCCTTTGCGGTCTGTCGCGTGGTTGGCTCACCGCCGACGCGGCCGATCATCTGTACCTTGATCATTGCTTAACCCTTCTTCCTGATCGGATTAATATGCGCCAAGGTGCTCTGCATGGCGTAGGGTGACGTGGACACCGATCTTGTCCAAATCAACATACTCCTTGGATGCGACAATCCGCACAACATGCGAATCGTCCACCCACACCTTTGCGTCTGTTACACCGTCAAGCACGGCTCGGACTAACTTGTCCAAATCGGGCTTTGACGTATGGCTCGTGGGGGATGAATCTTTCACCCCCTTTGCGCCGTAGTGATGCTTGGGGCGTGGCAGACAAAACCGCAACACGACCCAATATGGACTGCTTGGCGGGGTCTGTCGGTGCAGGGCAATTGCCGTGCGCACCTTGGTCCGCCAACCCTTCAGCTTGCGGTTTGCCGATGTAATCACCGGCCTACCGTTATGCATGAAAGCAGTAGAGGAGCCCTGGGGGATGGGGAGCCCAGGGATAAAGAGAGAGAACGTTACTTCTTCCATTGCAGTGGGCGGTGGTCCGCCGTCTCCAACTTGATGGTGCGGCACATCTGCTGTAGCCGCGATACGGTTGCCCCATAGCCAAGGGAGTCCAACTCGTCGAGCGTCCGATTGGACGTGACAAGCATGGGGAGCATGTTCTGGTAGCGAGACTCCACAAGCACGTAGAGGCGCTCGGTTGCCCAGTCCGTGGCCTTCTCCTTACCGAAGTCGTCAAGCACCACAAGCGATGCCTTGGTGCAGGCAAACTCGAACAGGTCTTGGGCTGCGGACTCTGAGAACTTGAAGGATGCGCGAATACGGTCAAGGAAGATCGGCACGTTCAGGTACCGAATGCCTGACTGACCCTTGCGGACGCGCTCCATTGCTGCTGCGCATACCAAGTGAGTCTTACCCGTGCCTGGCTCGCCCAGCAGGAAGAAGCCTTCGCCACGTGTCTGGTTTGCGGTGCTGTTGGACCAGTCGAGTGCCACGTCGTAGGCCTTCTGGTTGCCCTTCTCTGTTCCGAACTCAAGAAATGTAGCGCCCACATAGCGTGGGGGAATAAGGGTTGCCTTCGTCATGCGCTCCAGTACATCTCGCTGTCGAGCAAGGTGCAGCTCTTCGGCATTCGGAACATCGTGTTCGCCAAGCTGGAATGACCCAGCAATGCGGTCTAGCTCAGGACTCAATGAATGCATCCCTTCCTCCTACTTTCTTTTCAGGCTCCCACTTCTTAAAGCCGCTCATCTTCTGTACGTATGCCAACGGGTCTCCTGTGACGTCCCGCAGGGCTGCGTCAGCCATTGCAGACATGATAGCAGGAATTCCGCCTGGGTAGGTTTTCATCAACTTGGCGATTCGGCTGTAGTCTCCACGCTGAAGCACAATGCCAAACATTGCCCCCATAAACTCGCCAAGCCGGCCTTGCGTGTTTGGGCCAGAGACGACATATTCCAACCACTCCTTCATCGTGCGGTAGACAATTTCTGTTCCCTCTTCGTCGCGCAAGCCAAGGCGTTCCAGTCGGGCAATTGCCGCCGCTGCCTTCTCTGCGCGCTCCTGCGCACCGACGGAGTCTGGGGTCTCCTGCCACTCGTCCCAGTCGTGTACCACCAGGCCGTCCAGCAGCCCAACCCGTCGGAAGATGGGCAGGTACTTGGCGTTTTGGGTGCCGACCATTGCCTCAATGTGCTGGTCAGACTCAAAGACGCCGCCGCACTCTGACGCCGCACAAAGCACGGTGACCCACGCCCAGCGAGCACTGTGGTCTGGCAACCGCCAGATCTTCTTATGACGCGGTAGGTCGGCGTAGCACTTCCAATAGTGCCGCGCGATTACTTCAGGCGACCGCGCAGATTCTCCGAGATACGCACCACTGGCAGGAGCTTCTTCAAGCCCTCCTCCGTTTGCGGTAGCTGTTGCGGGTGACTCTCCCATCGGTTGCAAGCCTCCTTATACTCGCACGTGGCGTGCGCAAACGCCGTTGGATTAGGATACACAATCCCTTGTTCCATTGCAGTCAGGACCACTCGCGCCTGCGTGTACAGGCGGTCAATGTCGCCCTGGTTTCGTGTTGTGACCCGTCGATCTACAAGCGGACCCTTAGCGTTCTTGCTAATAATGTTAAAGGTCACGCTTGGGTCATGCTCGTAGTTCTGGCGAACCGCCATCGTGTAGGCAGTCGCCTGAATGTCGCCATGCTCTCGACCCTCTTCCCACTTGCGCGATGCGGTCTTGTGCTCGACCACATCGTTGGTATCAAGCAGCAGGTCAACCTGCGCCTTCAACTTAATAGGAAGCTTGCCAAGGCGACTATGGGTAATGTCGGCAAACATCGTGTGTTCAATGTGCTTGCCGTTCCAGTCGTCGCCAGCATAGATTGCGGCCTGGAGCATCGTCTTGCCCATTTGGCCTTGACCAATCGGATCGGCGTCCTTCTCGGCAGCCCAGTCAACCTTGGCGGACTCCTCAGCAAACGTCTTGTCGTATTGCCGATATGCCAGCCCAATGTCGCCAGTCAACTTACCCCCGTGAAGCGGCGCGTACCAGCCAGCAAGGCCAGCGTGCACCGATGTTCCTAAGGCAAAGAATGCCGCAGTCTTATCGGTCCAGAGACCAAGGCGATAGCGATACCACCAGCGCAGCGGACACGAGAAGTACTCTCGAATCTCGCTGACGCTAATGTGCTCTACATCACGTTCATGCATTACAAGGCAGCCTTGCGGCTCTTGTACACGCTCTGAAGATAGGTCTTGTCGTCGTCGGAAATCTTGGCCGTCGCAATCTGCTGACCAATCTTGCCAAGCTCCGCTGCAGTCGTCGCACCGTTGATGGCGTCTGCCCACTCAATGGCGGCAGGGCTTGGTCCGTCAAACACAGCCGCTGCTGCGCGGAGAACCTCTTCGTCATCAATCTTCTGCTTCTCGCGCTCCTGCATTGGGCTGGTCTTGGCAACCCCTGCCTTGGAACGAATCTCGTCGTCAGAAGCGATGCGCTTGGATGGCAAGCCAGCCATAACTAGCGCACGACCAACAGCAGAGGTCTCGCAGTTCTCAATCTCCGAGCCGCGCGTGTATGGGGTGCTGCCAGGGATCTGCATGGCGCTATGGCCAACCCCTGCTGGCTTCTCGTCTGGGACGTCGCCGCGATACGCCTTAGCCTCAATCACAACGCGCTTGTCGTCATGCTCCAGCACGGCAGTCTCAATACGACCGTTTGGGTAGGCTTCATACCACGCGCGAATCCGCTCCGCGACATCAACGTAATCCTTTAGCGCACTCTTATCAAACGCCACTTAACTTTCCTCCTTCATATCCGAGAACAATTCGCTCTCGGGGATTCCTAAATACTCACTCAGGCGCTGGCGCATTGCCCCGCTCATTGGAGCGTGACCATACTGCACCTGGTTAAGATAACCATACGACACTCCGAGATGCTTTGCAATCCAGCGTCGCTTAATCCCAGACTCGCGGATAATTTCCCACACCTTTGCGGTCTCCCGCTTCTGTGCGAGGCGGATCTGCTTAAAGTTGTCTCCGCTTTGCTTACTCATCCGCATTCACCTTTGCCAGCACGCCGTCTTCTAGCCATCGCACCGCAACGTGGGAAATACCCTCGCATGCCGACAGCCAATCCCCGTGCTCCCAATGACCCTTGTTGCCAAGAGCTTCCTGAGCCTTCGGGATAACGTCCTGCAAAACGGCAATCCGCGTTGCGGGGTCAGCTGGGAGCTCGGCCGGAAGGAGTTCCGCTAGGGCGCTGGCTCCTTGAATGTATGCATCTTCATACTGCATAAAACCTCCAATACTGATAGCAAAGTGCTATCTGTACGGATAGTATCATACCCCTTTGTCGGGGTCAACTGGCTCCGCACCAGCCTCGTCAATGGCCTGGTGTTCGGTCTTGGCAACAAGGCAGCTGATGTGCTTTCGCTTAAAGCCAACCTCAACAACCGGACCAAGGTCTCTAAAATATGCAGTCTTTTCGGAAGAGCCGCTTGTCTTGTTTAGGCAATCGGGCATGTCACAGACCAGCCTGCCAAACATCTTCTTGTTCCCGTCCCATCGTCCAAAATTATTCATAGTGCCCCCGCAGGTATTCGTTAATTGCCGCTCGCCAGACCCGACTTGCTTCGGTCTTGATGCGATGGTGATAACCGCATAATACCACAAGATTTTCTTCTACGGAAGGCCCACGCTTGCCAAACCCAGCGTTGTTTACGTGGTCAATCTCTAAGACAACAGGCCTTCCCGGCCCCCACTGGCTACCGCACTCTCCAGTCATGCCAATGCTTGGTCCAATGCAGGATCGCTCGTCCCGCAACATAACGGCCGCATACACGTCTGGGGTGACGGGGTCTTTATGCGCCACGTTTCTTCTTCTTAGGCTTCTTGGCTGGCTCCTCTTCCGGAACCGCCTTCTTGGCGGGCTTGGCTACGCCTTCTTGGCGAAGAGCGCGGCAAGGCAGGCAAAAGCATGTTGCTGGATGGTAGAACTTGTCGCTCATACCCGGAAGTTCGGGTCGAAGACAATGCGCTTGCCATTTTTGCGCATGCGCTCATGCAGCCCAACATGCTCGCACACCTTGCGGCCCAAAAGGTCTTCTGTAGTGTATTTCAGGAAATGCTCAAACGCGTCTGCGCGGTACAGGGCGGCAGCATTGAACGCTGACCACACTTCCATAGGCTTCTCAACGGTTGGCATATAGTCCTTCCACTGCTCAACTGCCTCATAGGTTGCGGCAGCCTCGCCCCAGCCCTGAATCTGTACAAGCCAGTACTTGCGGTCCCAGCAGTCATACTCCAGCAACTCTGGGATTCGCAGTGCATAAATGTCATAGTACCCGCCATAGCCGTTAGCGGTCACAACATCACACTCTGTCAAAGTGTTCATTGCCGAAACAAGCGACTGGGTTTCAATCGGCCGAGCAAACACATCATCCATATCTACGTTAAGAATCATCTTTGCCTTAGAGAAATCTACGGCGGCAAGGGCAACGTTGCGGGCGTAGCAAATGCGATCAACTCGGTCCTTGATTCGCTCTGCCAGGTCGTCTTCAGTCGCAAGGTGTGCGTTGGGCCGCCCGGCAACCCAGCTCTGCAGGCGTGCGCGTGTGTCGTCGTCTGAGTCGTTTTCAAACAGGCTGAAGTGGATGTCTGGGTAAATCTGAGCGAGCCGCTCAAAGTTTTCAAAGACTGCGTCTAGGTGTGGGCCAACATTCCTTGCCACTCCTGTGACCCAAAGCTGGTCTGCAAATGAGAGCGGCTGCACGCTACTTCTTTCCCTTGCTTTGGCGAGATACCTTTGTTGACCACGTCTTCCCAGGGTCTCCGCCCCATAGTGCCCATGCGATGCGGCCATTGCTCGGGAATCCCTCTGACCCTGGAGCCCAGCCCTTGCCCTGCTTGTCAACTTCGTGGCGGGCAAAGTACGCGCTCATCTTTCGGATTCGGGCTAGTGTCAAACGGTTGCCAATAATCATCCGTGCGGTAGCCTGGCCTGGGCCAATGCCGCCACGGCCAAACTCCTCGCGCCACTTCAAGCCCTTTCGGGCTTCTGCCTTAGCGCCGGCTGGGGCGACAGTGCTTGCGCCCTCCTTCTGGGTCTCAATCGGGTCGTTCTCAATGTTGACTGCCACAAACGAGGCGCCAATCTTCTTGTACTCTTCGGCAAGCTCGCTAGTCTTTTCAATAATCTCCAGTTCGCCGTTTCGCATTAGCTTACTTGCGGCGTAGAGTCGGAAGCGATTTTCGGTGCCCTCTGGCCACGTGTTGATAATCAAATCGTCATACGGGATCTTGTCTTCTTGAAGCCACTCGGCAATCTCTTCCTTGTCGTTCTTAAACCCGACAACAATGGCAATGCGTCGACCGGAATCCTTTGCCTCAGTGATTGCCTCGGCAACCTTTGGGCGAACTTCCCAGTCCTCGTCGTAGAGAGCCTCAATGCCAATCATCAAGCCAAGGAGTGCCTTGCTGGTTTGCTGTTGTGGGCTCATGGTTTCGCCCTGATTTGGCTCTTCGCCTGGGTTGTCTGGCCCGCCCTGCGCCGGTGCTGCCCCGCCGCCGTCTGGCTCGTTAGGGTCAGTTGGTGGGGTTGGACCGTCCGGGCCTTCAGGCTTGGCAAGCGCAACGTCAAGATACTCTTCGTAGCGAGAGAGCGGGATATAGCCCTTGGGCGAAGGAACAAAGATGTCATCGCCCATGCCGCCAATGCCCTCATGACCACGCTCCTGCAAAGCCTCGTTCAGCTTCAGCCACGGCATGCCCGAAAGCGCAGCCTTGTAATAGCTAGACATAGTGCTTTGGCTTTCTCGGCCAACCTCTGTGTAGACAAAGCGAAGGTTCTTGTCGTAGCGCCAAATGATTTCTCGGGTCATGTATTCAGCAATCAGGTCAAGCAGCGGGGCAATGCCGTTGTCGGCGGTAAATGCTGCTCCAACCTCTGCGCTTGCACGGTTGACGTCCATAGTAATGCCGATGTCTTGTGGCTGCACGCCAAATACGGCGCAGATCTTGCGGGCGAGGTAGACCTGCCACTCCATGAACTGCATGTCGCGGTTCGACGAGGCAAGTGGAATCCATTGCACGCCCTTGCCGCCGCCGGTAATGGCAATCTGGCTGCGTCCGGAAATCTCCGTGTCCCAATACGCCTTAAATGAATCAACCTGGTCTGCGCGGATGCCTTCGCCAAGATGCAATACGCCCGGAGGCGCTGCCTGGGAAACTGCCTTTGCGTTGTAGGCGGCAGCCGTAAGGTCAGCCTCAATCGTGTCCGCAAGAACTTCTAGCGGAGAGAGTCCGATAGGCGAATAAGTAACAGGGTTTGCAATGATGACCAAAAGCTCATGGTTCTTAAACTTGCGAATCTGCCGACCAGTTTCGTCAACCTCAAAATATCGCGGGTCGGTGTCGTTTTCCCCGTCCCACTCATTATTGAAAGCAATGCTGCCCCCGTTCTTTGCAATGAGTTCGGCTACTGGCTTTGCTCCTTCAAGCCCAATAGCGCCACCACGCGTCGGAATGACTTCAATGCAGCCCTGATCAAGCACGAGAATGTCTTCGACAACTGGCTCAATAAGGGAGCGCCAGGAGTCCATGCGGCGGTTTGGGTAGCGCAAAAGCTCCTTGACCTGGTTAATCTTTCGAATTGTGCCGCGCTGCTCTCCGTCGTAGGTAACAATGTCCCACTTGGCGCGACTAACTTGCTGGCGGCGAAGGTTGATTGCAGCGCGAATCCATGGGTTGCTGCGGGACCACTTGCGGAGCTGGAGTACGCTTCTGCGAGTCATTTGAACGCTGCCTACGCCACGGGCGTATGGCCCAATGTCATAGTCAGGAACAATGGCTGACCCACCGCTCTTTACGCTTGTGGTGTCTCGATTCAGTATCCGGTCAATTAGCGACCTATCGTCTGCCATTTAGCCTCTCCCTCGAATTCCGCCTCGCAGTGCCCTGCGGAAGATTGAATCCGTCATTTGCTTGTTTACGTGGTCTTGCATTTCTGCTCTCGTGCAGGATACCACTCTTCTCCCGTTGCGATACGTTACCGTGTGCTGCGACATGTATTGGCTCCACCATACAGGAACTACGCAGGTAATATCAACAAACTCAACCTCTACGGTTGATTGAATGTCAGGATTCATTATCTGTCAATGACTCCAACGCCCAAGCCCTGGCTTCGGCTTCGGCTTCTTCTAGGGTTGGCAAATTCGCCTCTTCTATCTCTTCTTCCTTTTGCAATATTTCGTCAAGTCTCTGGTGGTATTTTCTTGCCTGAGGAACGCTCATCCGAAGGGACTTTAAATGCTTGTGGCAATTCGGGCAAACCGCGTAACGCTTTTGACCCTTGGCCCGTGGGACCATTGGTTCAAGGACTAGGTTTTGCTCCGTGTGGGATTCCCCGACCAGGATGGTGCACAGGGCGCACCGGAAGTGGGCCTTGCGCTGGTGATCGTAGCTTTCCAAGATTGGCTGGATGGTTCTTTGTAGGCGAAGGAGCGCCGACGCCAAGTCCTGGACCTCAGAACCCGACTCGCGTATCTGTTCGCAAAGTATGCATTTTTCCATAGGGGGTATGTTATCATGCTTTCAAGATGGTATGACACTAGACACACAACTGCGTGCAGATACTATAGGTATAGATTTGTAGCGCGTTGTGTTACAGGATAAAGCATGTGTATTATCTATCCGCTGACCAAGTTGCGTCGGCCATATAGGGGGAATCATGTCTGATTTCAAGATCTATACAAACGCGTTGAAGGCCTACGAGGCTGATAACGGCGACCGATTCGTAACTGGAACTACCTCCTCAACAATTAGGGACCTTCATGGAGATGAGATGACCCTATCTGCCTTGAAGAGCATGGAAGCTACCGCCAAGCAGAATATGACTATTTGGCTAAATCACGAATACCAGGTTCCGGACGACCTTTTTGGCTCCGTCAAGGACGCGCGCATTGTGAAGCGCATTGACGCAACCGGCCAAGAGGTCTTTGACCTTGATGTCGATATATCTGTTGTTTCTGAGGACGAGAACCCAGAAGCAATTCGTGCTTACCGCGCAATCAAGCGCGGTGTCAAGCTCGGGCTTTCAATTGGTGCGAAGGTTGACAGAGTTAGCAAAAAGGTTGACAAGTCAACTGGAGAAGAGACATATGTCATTGACAGTGTCAAGTTGATGGAGGCATCGGTTGTTGGTATTCCGGCAAACCAGCGTTCATATCTACAGAATGCTGTAAAGAGCCTTCGTGGTGCTTCCCGGGCGGAAATGGACGAGCTCGTGGCTAAGGCTGTTGAGGTCGAGGGCCAGGCTGGAGCCGATAAGGCCCCGCTTATTGGCGCGCTGTACACGCTCCTTGCCGAGGCAACCAGTTTCTACCTAAAGGCGCATGGCGCCCATTGGAACGTTGTCGGCGAAGAGTTTGCCCAATATCATGAGCTCTTCCAGGAAATTTACGAAGACGTTCATGAATCACTTGATCCAATTGCAGAAAACCTTCGCAAGCTAAACTCGGCAGCTCCTTTTGAGCTGAAGGATTTGGCCCGAATGACCAACGACGCCCCACAGGCGGAGGGCTACGAAGCCGAAGCCCTTGCCTCTAATCTTTATGCTGCCAACGAATCACTGCTGGAAAACATCATGGTTGCCTTTAAGGCTGCCACTGATGCCAACCAGCAGGGGGTTGCTAATTTCCTGGCCGAGCGCCAGGACATGCACCAGAAGTGGTCGTGGCAGCTCCGGGCTTCTCTTACTGAGGAGTCGGGCGAGGCTGAAAAGTCAGGCGAGGCAGAAGTACTGTCCTCAGCAATGAAGCAAAACAAAGGCCCACAGGGCAACCCATTGGAGGTAAAGAGCGTGGAAAACGAGACCATTAACCCTGAGGCTATTGAGCCTGCCGCCGAGGAGGTTGTCGCCGTTGAGGAGACTGCCGCCGAAGAGGAGCCAAAGCCACATCACATTGCCGTACTTGAAGAGTTCGGCGCAGAAGTTGTCAAGGATACCGACCTAGAGATTGCCGCTCGGCAGGCCCAGGCGGCCGCCGATGCAGCAGCTGCTGTAGAGCCAGAGGCACCAGCAGAAGAGAAGGTCGAAGAAGCCCCCGTTGTGGAGGCACCAGCCGTTGAGCCAGAGGCTCCGGCGGAAGCTCCAGCAACGGAAATTGAACATGCCGCAGAGCCTGAAGCTGCTGCGGATGATAAGTCGGCCGATACAGCAGCCCTTGCCGAGGTCGCCGAAATTGCCAAGTCTGCGCTAGATGCAGCACTTGCCGCACAGGCAGAAGTAACTGCTCTTAAGAAGAGCGTTGCCGAAGTCATTGCTGCAAAGGCCAAGGTCGAGCTGGAGTTGGAAAAGACATTGGACCTGGTTGGCAGACTGATTGACGTCCCCGTCGGTCATGTTCCAGCCTTCAAGCGCGCCACGGGAGAGATGGCAACATCCGCCCCTTGGCTAAGCCCATACATCCAGCGTGTGCTGGAGACTCAGGAGTAATAAATCATGAGCGACCACCGAGAGATCCTAGGCGGATTCGAGAAGGGTCTTGAAACCCTTAACGAGTCCGTAGTGACCCGCGATTCGGGCACCGGGAAGACTTTCGACGCCGCCGAGGCCTACGCGATTCAGAAGGACCTTCGCAAGAAGTTCTCGAAGATGAACACGTCCGACCTTCACGAGATGCTTGACATTCAGGCAGCCCGCGAGACCGGCAAGCAGGCTTCGTCCGACGTCCTTAATCAGTTGGCAGTTGCTAATCCCAACATTGCCAAGCTTCTTGACAGCAGCGGCGGCGCGGCTCTTATCCGACAGGACTTGGAGCCAATCCTCTATTCGCTGTTTGTAAAGAAGTTCCCATTCTTCGAGCGCATTCGCAAGGAGCCGGCAAACGGCCTCGTGCACGCGTTCAACCAGCAGACCGCTTACGGTACCGCCGTCTTCCAGACGGAAAGCGGCACCGTGACCGATGATGCCGCGACCTACGTTCGCCAGACGACCAATGTGGCCGTTCTTGCGACACGACGCGGTATCACGCTGAAGTCGCAGTTCGCCCTTAACCAGGGTGGCGGCCCATTCAACGGGCTTTCGACCGAGCTTGCCTCGGGCGTAACTGCTATTGCAGCGAAGCTCCAGACTTCTCTCTTCCAGGGCAACGCCACTGTCACCACGGGTGCAGGCGCAGCCACCGAGCTTGGCGCGTATGACGCGAACGGGTTTGATGGTCTTCGCAAGCAGCTTGGTAACGCAGCTGGTACGTCCCAGCGAGTCAACAAGTCATCCGCTACGTATCTTTCAACGATCAATTCGAACGTTGCATCGATTCTTAACGCGGGTGGAAACCCAACGGCAATCCTTGCTTCGCCAACGGATTACGCTGGTCTTGTTAACGAAGTAACCAACCTTGTTCGATACAATGCCCCATCGCAGGGCCAGCAGGTTATGGGCCTCACCCTTGGCACCGTTGTTACGGCTGCCGGTGAGCTTCCAATCCTGTCGGTTCCTGGCGACAGCATTGGTTCGTACTCGATCAGCACAGACTCGTACCGCGACATGTATGTCGTAGACGAGGATTCCTGGTCGATGCCGTACCTCGGCTCGGACTCGATCACGACGCTGGAGATTCCAGTCGGCGTGAACGGTGCCCTTTCGCGCCTTTACATTATGTATGTAATGTTTGGTCTTGCGAACAAGGCACCTCAGTTCAACGGCAAGATCCGCGTCACCGCGTAATCTTTTCGATAGGAACTTACGTAGAGGCGGGGCTTATGCCCCGCCTCTACTATTTAGAGGTAAAAATGCCGCGTAAGAAAATCATTAAACCGCTTACCATGGAAGAGCATGCAGCCAACCTTGCCAAAAAGCACATTCGGCAAGTTGCCTTCAGGAAATCAGAACAGATTGTTGAAGTAGAATGGAGCATGGATGGCGTACTTGGGCTGGACGACGGATACTTTGCGCGCTTTGTAAACAAAAGAGCAAAGATACCTGCGCGATATCTGGACAGCGCCGAGCGCAGCGGTTGCCGCTTGGTACGTAGCGAAACGTAGATAGACTCCCTATGGCGTCAAACCGATAAATTTTGGAGAATACGAATATGGCTGTAAAACTGACAATCAACGTTTCAGACATCCAGACCGCCGTGGCAACGTATAACGCCATCCAGGTGGGCAGGGCAGCCACGTCCGCAGATGCTGCGGCTCAAAATGGCACATTCACCAATCTTGGCTCTGTCATTACCCTTAACGCCGTTGTCTCTGCCTATGAATACACGGACACCGGCTGCGCAAGCAACCAGTGGAGCACGTGGCGCTTGTACAACACCAGCACCCTTGCGGGCGGCTCCTGGGCAACCCCCGTGCAGGGTCAACCGCTCGGCTACATCACGGTTGACGAGTTCCGATCCTATGAGATTGGTGACCTGACCGACCCAGACGGCACCCCACTTAGCGACCAGAAGATTGAGCGCCTTATTAAGGCTGCCGGCGGGCTTGCTGACTCCTACGTGGGCTACTCGTTTGAGTACGTGCAGAACAAGGAGAAGCACCCATGGAACCAAAAGAACCGCCGGATTTACGTGCGCCAGCGGCCCATCATTTCGGTTTCAGAGGTAAGCGTTCACGTCAGCGCCCAGCAAAGCGCTAAATTCACCATCAACGATTTCTACATTAACGAGGATCGCGGATACGTTGAGGTTACATCTCTTGCTGCTGTTACTTACTCGTTGTTCCCCGCCATTGTGGCCCTGGGAATGATCGAGCCCGTGGTAGAGATTACCTACACACACGGCTATCAGTCCGCCCCGCAGCCAGTAAAGGACGCCGTGGCACTGATCACTGTAGACTTGCTGGCAAAGGACAACCTTATTAAGCAGGGTATGGGCGGGCTTTCCCGATTCCGTATTGGTGAGTTTGAGATGTACGCCGCAAACCCACAAGGGGAGCGCGAAGGCGGTAAGGCGGGAAACAGCATCAGAATCCCACGTTCCGCTATGGCTCTTCTTGACCAGTATCAGGGGACAGCACTGCGATGATTCCTGGATTCAATGCGTCTATCCAGCTTGCCCGTCCCGGGACAATATCGCAAGACGCCATGGGCACGCCCATCCGCACCACGTCGATAGTGTGGACCAAGAAGGGGCACTACCAGAAGCGATACAACATTGAGAACCAGAATGACACCGGCCGCCGCGCGGAAGAGTTTTACGAGTTCTACCTTCCGTTCCTGACTGGAACAAGCAGACCGGCGCCAGACGACCGCCTGGTTGTCCACGGCAAGACTTTTATTGTCATTGGTATCCTGCAAGAATCCCTGCGCCATCATCTAACAGTGAAGGCAAGAATCTCCGAGGTATAAATGAGCAAGGCCGTCAGGGTGCGCGTCAAAGGTGTGATTGGCGGACTTAGCGCGCTTGCAAAAAACTTAGGGGGAATACCCAAAGAGGCAGAGGCGCAATTTGCTCGGGCGGTCCAGGTTGCTGCGTTCCAGGCGGTGTATTCAGAAGTTGCCCCAAAGGCCGCGCAGGCCGCCCCGGTTGACTCTGGCGCATTTCAGGCCGGTCTCTCTGGTCAGTGGGGGGCATTTACCTCCAGCAAGCGCAAGGCTGCCAGATACTCAAACCCGGTTTTTGATCTAACGCCATACGGTGACGACATCACTGTCGAGTACGGAAGCGACCCATTTGAGGAATCAAAAGATGGTGGAGAGCATTACTACGGGCAGTATGTAAAGTTTAACGTTCAGAAGTACCGACCCATGATCAATCAAGCTGTAACCGGCGCGGTCAAAAGCGCTGCAGAAGAATTTCTGGTGCAACTTTTCGAGAGAGCGTTAGACAGGGCCTTTTTCCCAACGAAAACTGGGCGCGGATACGGAGCAGCAAAGCTTGCAACGCTGCCCCGTTCCCGTCAGTTAAAGATCTTCCGCCAGAGAAAGTACATGTTTATGAAGAGGCAACGTGGTGCCGCCTAGGTAAGGCGAATCAGGTACTCCGCAGATACGCCGTCTGGGTGCTGGAACAACAGCCACTGGCATGGCTCGCCAGCAGAAGCAAGCTGCTCCTGGGCGTAGGTGTTGCTGCTCTCTGTTGAGCCACCGTTCCAATGCACGATGCCGTTGAGGTACATCCGCACTGGCGTGTGGAAGTGACCAGCAACGCTGTAATCAAACGGGGCAACGGTCATATTCCAGCCCTGAATCTTCTTTCCAAATCCGTACCAAGGGAAGCCAGCAAAGCCGCCGCCAACCTGGTCGCCATGGAATAGGAACCAACGCTTGCCGTACACCTCGTCGGTGCCAAACCAAGCCCGCTCGCCCTTGGAGATGGTCTCTACCCAATCAACGTGCTTGATGTCCTTAACCAACATAGAAGCAACCTTGTACATCATTGCGTCGGCATTGGACTCTGGGTGGAACGTGCCCTTTCGGCCAAGTCGCCCATGGTTGCCAATTGCGCCAACAACACGGATGTTCTCAAAGGTTGCCGCCAATCGGCGAACAAGCCCAGCAAGGATTTCCGCGCCACGGAAGGTCTGGTTGTAGAGAGATGCGTCAATCAAGTGCGCCTGCCCAGGGAAGATGTCTTCTCCCTCAACTAGGTCGCCAAGCAGATACACCCGCAAATCCGTTACTGGGTGGTCTGCTCGCTGAATCGCCACAAGTGACTCTACCTTTGCCGCAAGCAGCTCAATTCGCTCTGCGCAAATGTCGCTGTTGTAGGTTGGGGTAATCTTGCCAAGCTGCCAGTCAGACAAAAGCAAGATGGCGGTTTCAGGTGCGCTCTTGCGCTTATCCTTGGCCGGAGCCTTAACGGTAGGAAGCGTAATGGCAGCAGCAGCGTCGCTTGCGGCCTGGTAAACAGCGCGAACCAGCTCTGCTCGGTCGTCGTCCTTTTGGGACAACTTGCGAAGGGCCGCGCGATGAGCCTGCTTCAACTGTTCAATCTCGCTTCGCACCGCTTCTGATGACAGCTCATCTTCTACAACCTTGGCAACAGCGTTGCGGTCAATTCGACCCTCGCTTGCAACCTTGGCGGCAAGCGTTCCAGGGAACACGTTGCGCACTGAGCCGTTGTGAACCCGCCTGTCAATAAACGAAGCCTTCCCGTTTAGAAGGGTGTTGCGCTTAATGCGATAGGCGTTGGGTGTTCGGGTTGGATACTTTGCATGGAAATCTTCCCACTCCATGCTCACGGCATCCGCCTTCTCTTGGGGGGTCCATGAGAGCACTAATCGGTCATGACCTTTTTCCACAAAACCTCCAATACTTCCGGCATAGTTGCCGCGCCCATAGTATACCCGCCACGCAACCTGCACGCATTTTTTTGCGTGTAGATGTCTGTGGGCTGGAATCTTACTGAATAGTTGGTAATCTACACACGTGGACGGTATATATGAAGCTTTCTTTACGGCGCTGAGCGGGGACTCGTCCCTGCAAACCTTGCTGGGCGGCTCGGCGACAGACAAGAAGGTATATCCGATCACAAACACGGGACGGAGCACGCTTCCTGCGGTGAGAATCGCAGTAGTAGCGGGTAGTAGCGACTTAGGGCTGCCTATTGACAGACCTGTTGTTGACGTGCTTATTGCAAGCAACGCCAGCGCGACAGAGCTGAATAATATTGGTAGTGCTATAGATGCGGTACTTAACCGTGAGCGTCTGTCTGGACCAAACGGGGCAGTCTTGCACGTAGCGCGTAAAATCGCACAACGTGACGGATATGACCCAAACACTTTAGAATATCGGCGAGTAATCCGATATCAAGTCATAAAAACTTAAGGGGAGCAAAAAATGCTTACACTTGGTTCCGGTACTATTGATATTGCTTTCTGGAAGCCTGGCGCAGAAGCCGGCTCGGGCAGCCGCACGGTTCCCTATTTCGATGGGACGACCGGCTACGGCAATTCGGGCGAGCTTGTGACCATTGGTGAAGTCGGCGGCGACGTCGAGTTCGACATTAACTTCCAGGAGCGCGAGTTCTACGGTCAGCAGAACTTCCCAGTCGCAAAGGCCTTCTTCGGCGGCCGCTGCGAGGTTCGTGCACGTGGCGTTGAGGTCAACTGGGATAACCTGAAGAACCTCTACCACAACGACCTTGGCGAAGGCACGACGACCACCGCCCTTGTCTATGGCACCGCCATTGACACCCATGACGCATCCCCAGGAAGCTATTTGTTCCGCCCGTCAACTGGCGCCGGCGTAACGAATGATGCCGCTGAGCCAAAGCTCTCAGGCATGCTTCCAGGCGCAGGAACCGGCTTTGTCGGTAACACGCGCGTCGCTGGACAGGGTGGACAGTCAGCCCCGATGGGCCTGCCACGTCCTATTTACGTTCGCTTTACGCACCGACGCTCGGATGACCCGTCCCAGACGGTCCGCATCCACCTGCCAAAGGCGTACAGCATGCAGCTGATGTTCCCGTTCACGCGCGAAGATATCGCAACGATGGACTTGGACTTCTCGGGCACCGTTGATCGAAGCTGCAAGGTTTCGAGCACCGTTACCCCGTCAGTTGTGTTCGTTCAGGCCTAATTTAGGCTCTTAACGACTAGACAGCAAGGGGCCGCTGGGAGTAATCCTGGCGGCCCCAAGCGACCGCTACAAGAGTCGCACCCAATTACCCCCAACCGGGGCCACACACCATCTACGCTCCCCGTAGATTCGCACCATCTTGGTGTATCATATGTTTGCAGCAGTGCCGTTACGTTGACGGCACGCTATGCAGAGTAGTAGCAGGAGTAAATCATGGCAAACCTGTCTCAGGTTAGACCTACGAAGGTCCTTACCCTTAATGACCTCGCCGATATCGAGGAGAAGTACGGCTCGCTTGATCAGATTGACCTGACCAAGTTCACCGTCATTCGTTATATCCTTTGGCTAGTTCTGAAGAAGGACGAGCCGCAGCTTACCGAGCGCGAAGTGGGCGACCGCTTCAGCCTCGACACCATGCGAGAAGAGATCGATAAGGTCATGCGCGCAAGCGGTCTTCTTGGCGGTGAGGCTGAGGGCGCTGCGGGAAAAAGCGAGGAGGCGGCAAAGGCTTAGGTTGGAGCGAAATCGACTGGGGGAGCATCATGGCTTCCTACGCGGACAGCTTTGGCTTTACCCCCAGTGATTTTTTCAACTTAACCCTCGCCCAGCTCAATGCCTTCTCTCAGTACGCTGAGAAGCGCGATGAAGATATGAAAAAGCGTTCCAAGGGCCAAGGAAATAAAAAGGGCGCAGGAACGTCAAGCATTGACTCCATTGAGCAGTTAGTGGCAACATTCGGTAAGCCGGGATTCGGCTCGTCCTAGTCTCTTGTGAGGAAAACTCGTGGCAGATACGGCAGACCAGTCTAGCACTGGACAGATATCCATTGGTCTTGATACCAGTCAATTTAAGGCTGGAACACAGGCCATCCTTGCGGATATTCGACTGCTTACCCAGGGTCTTAATCAGTTTGAGGCAGCGGGAAGTAAAGTCGGATCGTCTTTCCGGGGGTTGCGACAAGCCTCTCTTTCACTTAGGCAATTCAGAAGTGCGGTCGACGCGGACGCAATTCCTGCACTGCGAAAACTGCAGCTTCAGGCAAACGCCTCTGCTGCAAGCCTAAGCAGGGTATTCAACGTTGGGGCTCAGCCCAATAACGCTGTTTCTGGTATTCAGCGCGTTACCAATGCCTTGGCGGCACAAGAGCGCCAGGCAATGCGAACCGCAGACGCGATGGCGCGTGCAGCGATGTCGCAAAACCGCACGGGCGCAATGGCATTTAGAAATGCTGGGCGCTCAGGGAGCGGTTCCTTTGGTCGAGGTGGGGCAGGTACGGGAGCCGCAGGAACGCGCGGCGCCCGCTCCTCACTAGACGATTCCGGGGCGGCTGCCCGCTCTATACCCAGCATAGCGGGCATATCAAGGGCCGCGCTTGGCCTGGAGCTCTCTAAGCGCTCCGGCATGCGCAAGGCAGGAATTGCCGTTAGGGGCCGGACAGGGGATACGGGACCATCCTTTGACACAGACCAAGGATTTATAGCAAGAGAGTCCAGGTCGCAGCTTGGTTCCCGTCTTCATGCGCGAGAGCTTGGTCAATATATTTCAAGGTTGCTTGCCTCAGAAACTGGCGACGTCTCGTATCCAGTTGAATCATTAGATCTAAGAAACTATGCATTCCGTGGGAGTCGATTTGGACCGCCAAAGCCAAGGCGAAGATCAGGACGCTACGGCACTCAGCAAGCAGACCTAGATCTCTTTGAAAAGGGATTAGAAGCAGGAGACTTAAACCTTATTGAGCAAGCCTTTGGCGGGCCGCGATCTCGCCTAAGAGAAGACGTCCGGCGTTTGCCTGCGTATCTGCAAAATTTAATTAAGATGGCTAGAAACGCCAGGAGATCCAGCAGCACTTTCTTCCCGCGCTCTAATCCTGGCAGGCCAATGTCGGTCCACATCCCCGGTCGAGGCCTAACAGAGCTCTCTAAGAAATCGGGCAGGGGCGGCAGCGGTGGCAACAAGGATATTGACCGCGTAGTTAGCCAGCTATTCCCGCAAGGATGGAAATTTGAAAAGCGTAAGGGCGGCCACAACGCCGTCATTGCTCCATCTGGCCAAAAAGTATTCTACCCATCATCAGCCTCAGACCGCCGCGCAGTACAAAACTTTATTTCCGAGCTGCGCAAGAAGGGTGCCGTTATCGATGGTCGTGGCTACGGCGGCAAAGAGGGCAAGGGCGGGCCGAGCGAAATGTCACGACGCTCTGGCGGGCGACCCGTTGCTGAGACAGCCTTTGGTTTTGTGCCAGACCGCCGACTTCTGGAAGCAATGCGCAGGGGCGACATGTCGTTTGGCCAGGAGATTGGCGCTCAACGCCTAAACACAAGGAGAGTATCCGCCACTGTTTCTATGGGCGGAAGATCGGGCCCCGGAAGATATAGCGGCACGGCTATTGCCATGTTCCCAGAGAACGACAGGGGCCTTCGTGGTCAATCGGGGCGAGAGGTTGGAAGAAACCTTGGGCAAGGAGACAGAAAGACTAGGCGCACTAAACTTTCTCCATATAGCCCGATGGCAGAAAAAGTATACGAGGTTCTTGGCGCAATGCTTGGGGCCCCTACGCCTGCGGTCGTTAGAAGAAGGCTAACTCCACTAGAGCAGCAACTGGCCACTGGCGGGACACTGCCGCAAGTTGGTTCTTCAGCCAGGGCAAACATTGGAAAAACCCGCAGAGTTGCTTCTGGAAGATTTGAAAACCCACAAGTGCGTCAACGCCGACCAATGGGCCGCAATGCATGGATGATCCCGTGGCTTGACGATTTCCAACCAATGAAGAGCGTACTTCGCGGGCACCCGACATTTGACAACGAGATTAGAACGCAGGCGACCAGACAACTTGGATCAACACGAGACATGCGACGCATCATGCTCCTTGATCAGATCCTTGGTCAGACAGATCGACACGGCTCAAACATGATGGTCGGCAAGGGGCGCGGCGGAAAGCGAAGAATTCTTGGAATTGATAACGAGCATATGTTTAGCATGGGCGGCCTCAATAGGCCTATCTCAGATCTTGATAGGCAGCTAAACAATACGCCGCAATTCTCGTCATTCTCTGCTCGCTATACGCCGAGAGATGTTCCGCAGGGTGGTGGCACATTGCTGCCGTGGATGACAAAAGGGAGCGGCTCCAGCCTTTCAAGAATTAAATTAACAAAGCAGGAGCAAGATGCATCTGCGCGCGAAGCAAAAACCCTAAGGGGAATCCTTGGCGGCAAGAGGTCAATGAAGATTGTTGAAGAATCCTTCTTGACTGCTGGCTACTCCAAGAGGGACACCGATAGGTACATGGCGGCCCTTCGAACAAGGCTAGAGGCTGCGGCAATTACAAGAGAGTCAGAGGCATCTTCCGGGAGCAGCGATGCCGGCGATTATTCGAAAATGTTGGAGATGTCGCGCCGATCTGGTGCACAAAGAAGGCTTGCATCAAGAGCCAGAGCAACTGGTCGCGGGGTCATGCTTCCTCATGATCTTCCTGGTGGCGATTTTGCGGAACTCCCAAGACCGCTTCGGCTGCTTGGCGAAATGCTGCACAGAAAAGAAGTAAACAGGGTAGCTCGGCCGGTAGAGTTTGAAGATTCAACTAGGTCGTCTTTGGTTACGGGAGAAACGTTTACTCCTGGCCGAGCAAGCAGGGGCTCCCGCCCTGTAATTCCTCAAAACCTTGCTGGCCGAAGCCCAGAGCAAATTTTTGCAGAAGCGCTTGTTGCTTCGCACAACGCTGGTATGCGGGTTCGAGAGATTGGCGCAGACCCTGAACGTTTGATTAATGCTCAGCTGCAAGCTATGGGTGTTTCCGTTGCGCAAGATGGAAACGTTAGGAGAATTATTTCTCGATCAGATCAAATGACTGCAGCGCGCGCGTATCAATTGTTTAGGAGACAGCAAAAAGGAATGGGCTCAATTGCCGCATTGTCGCCTGGCTCAGTTAACGTGAGCTCATGGTTGGGCCAACAAGGCGGCGACGAGGGCTCGCGCAAAGACCTTCTTGGCGGAGCCCTTGATGCAATGAGCGGTTTTGATGCGTTTAGAGAGGTGAGCGCGGGCACCGCCGGGGCACGCAGAGATAGAAGGGCTGGTCAGAGCGGTAACCGCAGAATTGGCCTTACGGGCGGATTTATTGCTACCGCGCCTAATAGATTTTACGTTCCAGGGATGCCCGACGCTGCGGGCTTAAGGAATCTTGTTGTTGGCGCAATGACCCACAGAATGCCTGGCACACACGAGCAGGGCAAGCTTGCCGGCCTAAAGGGCATTGGGGTGCCAGGTGTCGGCACTAGCCTTATGGCTTACGAGTTGCGTCGGCACGCGCGGGCGATCATGGAAGCTCGCAGGCGGTACCCCGGTGCCCTGGAGGCTAAGTACGGTGTAACCCCAGAAGATCTTTCAGCACTAGGCAGGCCGCAAGGTTCTCCTCGCGGCCTTAGCTTAAAGGCGAGCGGTTCTGGAATGGGCCTGTACGAAGCGCTTGGCTTTAGCTTTAGCGATCCCGTTGACGAAGACGGGAAACTACCGAGCCGATTTATGCACATGGGCGGGCACGCAGTTGTTGACACGTACGAAAAAATCCGCGCAGAGATTAAGCGCGTAGAGGCGGGCCTTGCCGCTCAGGGCATTGCTTACAGCCCAATGGAGTTTGCGCGAAGGTCGGGTAAGGCTTGGACCGACCCAAATCTTGAAGACCGAAGAACGAGTATTTCAAGCAGGCTAGTTCCAATGATTTCAGACCCAGAGCAGCTTCGCGTTTCAGAAGAAGACTTGCTTGGGCCGTTTACCAGGGGGACGCGTTTTAAGCTACAGAGCGAAACATACACTTCTGGCCCATCGGCAGGCAAGCCAATTGCCCGACCAAAATCCCATCGTGGAGTTAAATACTACACCGCCACAACTCCAGGCGGCATAAAGATCGTCAACATCCCCGAGGACATTGACAAGGGAAGATTGCAGCAACTAATTGCCTCTACGGAAACAATGCGCAGAAAATACCCAGACAAGTATTTTCAGGTAAACCTGCAATACGGCAAGAGCGACAGGGGGGCTCTGGGCACAGCTGATCTTGGCGGGTCATTAATGGAGCTACGCGACTCGCTGTTTTCGGAATTTGCAGAACAAACAACGGGGTGGCGAAATGATTTTGAAACATTTGCACCAAAAAACCCCAATCAGGTGCGAGAGCATTATGGGCCTTGGGAAGAGGGAAAGCGCAGAAAGTTCAGAATGGTCCCTCGTGGCGCCCCAGATGGACGCCACGAAACTCTTGACAACGCACAAACTTTGGTTGCTCACGAATTTGGCCATTTGTTTTCCCCAGATCAGTGGGGTAGACGGCTTTGGAAAGAGGCAGGATTCCAAGGAACAATGGCTGGCGCCTCGATGCCATACCTTGACTTTAGAAGAAGAGGTAAGGGCGTCTCAGGGGAATATGGCGACATGGCCACAATTTCCCAATGGCACGACCAGGGACGGAGCCCGGGCGGCGCAATAAAAGATTTCCTTTTGCCTTACGAAAGAATAAACTCTAGAGGAAGCTACCGGGGTGCTCCGGGGTATTTTGGCGGGGAATACTCTCCAGGGAGTAAAGCGAATAAGGAAATGCTTGGATCCCAACATCCGTTGAGAGAAGAAATTTTTCCGGCCATGATGCGGAAGATTGGCGAACTTATGGTCATTGGTGAGTATGGCCCGCTTTCTGCAGTTCTTCCTAGGTATCAAAAGAAGACAACATCTAAGGGTCGAACACGCATGCCTGGAGACACAAAATTCCAAACCATTGAAGAGGCCATGGACGAACTTTGGAGGATTGGCGGATACCGCAACGCGGAAACCACATCCCCTGCTTCGGAGTGGTACGCCTCTATGTTTGAGAGGTACAGCACCAGATCATTTGGTCAACCCGGAGCTATCCCAAAGCACAACATGCTTGGCTATCGCGTTGCAAGGATAATAGCTAAAAACTCTGGCTGGGCTGAGTACAGCAAGCGCTCAGGTGGTATCGGCGGGATGCTTGGCGGTCTCTTTGGTAAGGGCAGACCGAACATCATGCAGCAGATCACGGGCGGACAAACCTATGGGATGACGCTAGAAGACCTGCTGGGCGGAGAAATTATGCCCGGCATGGGAAAAGCGCCTGAAGGGTTCACGGGCGCAACTGGAAAACAAATCTTTAACCTGAAGACCATGGCTGGAGAAATTAGACAGGTTCTTGCGCAGCCAATAGGCGGCGAGTACTCCCAGGGTGGTCGATTCCCAAACAAGGCAATGGAGATCCTTGCTGGGCTTCTTGGGGTGGAGACCCCAACAATTCTGGAGCGCAGCATTGGCGGCAGGAGATTGGCCATTCAGCCGATAGCCCCAGCGGACACCGCAAGCAGATTTGTCCAGAAGCGCAACGCGCCCCCATCCAAGAGGGTTGATGTATGGGAAGACGACGAAATTATTGGCTTCTTCTCTCAGCCCTTAGGCCCGAGCTCAGATGATCCAGACCTTCGCAAGCAGCCGTGGCTTGCAAGCAGGGGCGGAAGGCGCATGCAGATCCTTGATCACATTGCGCAAACATTCGACCGTCATAATTCAAACTATCTTCTCAATTTAATTGACCCCCAGGCTGGCCTTGGTCAGCCTGGAAATTATCGCGTTACCGCAATTGACCACGATCTGACCCTTAGCCCACCGGGCACTGGGGTATTAGGTCGGAGTCCATATCGGCCAGCCAGCAATGTGCCAATTGGCATCCCCGGACAGTTCCGGGACACTCAAACAAAACTCGCAAGGGAAGAAGCCGCTACCCTTGCGGGCGTTATGACGCGGCGAAAAGTTATAGAGCCGCAATTGCTTGAAGCATTGCGAGCAGGGGGATATAGTGAGCAGGAAGCACTCGCAACAGTCGATGCTATCTTCAGACGCGCACGTGAAGCGTTTAGGAGTCGCATGGCTGAATCGCGGGGCGCAGCCCGGCCGGACGGTCGGGAACTATCACGAAGATCAGGGGGTGGCGGTATGAACGGCCTGACGAACCCCTTTGCCGAATACAGCAAGCGCAGCGGCGGCGCAGCCACAAAAGATCCATATACATCCTTGCAGACCGCCTTTGAGCAGGTCACCCTTACCGCCATCAAGAACCTGAAGGTATCCCTTGCTGGGCAGAAAGTAAGTCCTCAACTCCTTAGAAGCAGCTTTGCATCTTTCCAGCAAACAATTCTTGACGCAGCTACGGGCCAGGGAGAATTTGCTGGCGGCTCGATGCAGAAGGCGCTGCGCGGCATTGCACCAAAGGCACGCAAGTCCTTGATGGGCATGTTCAGCGGCATCCTGCAGGATATGGTGGACACGGGCACCGCCGCATTCAAGCGTGGCGACTTGAAGGGCATCCCTCTTCGCAAAGTGCTGTTCGGCATGCTTGGCTCAGTGCCGTCAACCTATGCGCCAGACATTGCGCAGATTGCCGCAAACCCAGCGCTTCAAGGAAAGAAGCCGAGCGGGAGCAGGGACAGAATCCCAGGAATTGCCGGAATAAATAAATACGCCACTGGGCTACAGCAGCTTGGCGGAGTTCCAATAGCTGCAGGGTTGCGCCTTGCTGGCTCCGCCACGCTTGATCAGCACCTATTGGATCAAGGGTTTAACCCAGAAAACTATCGAGGCAGGGCCGGAATTGTTACCGACCTAATGCAAAAATATATGCCGAGCAGCCCAGGACTTCCTTCGGGCCTTAGATTCACAGACACACTCACCCCAGACAGCGAGGGTCGAAGTTCTTGGGGTAACTACATGCCAAGTAGGGGTGCGGGCATGGTTGGGCCAGGAACGGCATACCCAGATGATCGCGTTGGGCAAATTTCTCTTGATCTTGGTAGCCAGGGGGGCATGCGGCGAAACGGCCTGGACAGAAGCACAGTAACCATTGGCAAGCTACTGGCAACGACGGCACATGAAATTACGCACAAAATGGTTGATGAGGCACAACTAGAAGCCGCAAAACTTTCTATTGGAAAAACTGACGCAGAGAAAGAAGAAATTCTCAAAAAGGTTACGGCCGCCAGGGGCGTACCGCAGAAAGATAAGTATAGGGCATACTCTGGTATTTCCGGGGAATACATGTTTGTGCCAAAAGGCAGTGCCCCAATTGGCGCACGTCCAATACCGCTGGGTAGCGGACAAAACCCAGAGGCTTACAGCTACATGGAGCTGCCAAAGGGTTCAATTACAGAGTCGGAATACAAGGCTTTAAGCCCCAAGGCCAAGGCATCTTACGAAAAGGGCTACGTAACTGCAGATCAAGCAAGGGCAATTGACTCCAATGCAGGTGGACAACACATTAACGTCCCTGGACACTTTGGGCCACAGGCAGCAATGCTTGATGATTTTGGTGCCGGAGTTACGGAGTACGCACAGCTTCTTGCAGCATCTACAAGGATTTTGCAACCAGGAGAAACACAAGCAAGCCTGCTCAGGTCTACGGCACAAATGAATGCTGGGTCCCGAGCAAACATAACTAGCTTCTCTGCGGCAACCCCAGGGGTTGCGGGAGTTTTGAACCCATTCCAGGGCGGCTTGCTTAAGGCATTTGATCTTTCCAAGGCGACTGGCGTGGGCTCATCCATGAAGCCAGTTGCTGAATTCCTTGCAAGGCTTCAAAGGAATATGTCCAGTCAGATGACCGACGCAACGGCCGCTGGTGGGCTTGACCCTAAGGATCTTGGCTCCATGTTTACAAAGGCGCTTGCAAAAGCAATAGAGGCAACGCCAAAGGGCGAGCGATCCAGCGCTCTTTCGGCAATACGCCCAGACAGAATGCTTGACGCAGCTGTCATTCTTGACAGCATCGGTAGAGCAAAAAATATTCCGGCGTTGACGCGGATGATTGATGCGGGCGGGGCAGTTCCCGCAGTTTCAAGCCCGCATGGCATTATGGGTTCAGACACGGAAACCGACGCAGACGTACAAAAAATTAACCGAGAGCTTGCCCGGGGCGGAGGGTCTCGCAAAAGAAAGCCAGCGCCCGGACCGGCCCCAACCCCAGGCGCAGGACCTGGACTTGGATCTTTGCCACCAGACAGAATTGCAGTCATTGCCCCTAAGGGCGCTGATTTGCTCAGCAAACTCACAGAGATTTTGTCAATGGGTGTTTCTGGCGGCGGGAAGGAAAATATTCCTCTCCGCAAGGTTATTCGCAAGGAAGCCGGACTGCCCGACCGACCACTCAGGGGAACGCAGCTTGCCACGGATAGCCTGACGAGTTCGGGCATTGCTGCGCTTGCGGAGCAGTTCCCAGAGCTTCTGCCGTTTGTACGAGAGTACAGACCAAACCATCCGCTTCTTGGGCCTCAGCCAGGAACCAGGCTTCCTGCCACGAAGCGCGGGCGACGCGGAAGCGTAATTCAGTCACGTATTTCGACCTCAACGGCGGTGCAGCCATACGCTGACACCATGGACCCAGACTATTACCAGAATCAGGCCGATGCAATCTTTGGCTCCCGAGTCAACGATGCCTTTAACATGCTTGGCGGCCAGAACGGTCTTGGCTATTCGCCACGGGGATTTGGCAACCATATGAACGTCCTATTGGACGTAATGCCAGAAGATCAACTTCAGGGAGGCATAGACAAGCTTAAGCAGTTTGGCGCAACCATGAAGGACGCCTTCCTAAACTCCAAGCCCGTAGTTGGTTTGATGCAGGACTTTGATGATGCAGTGCTTAGGGCGGCAGACGGATCGCTGGACTTCAGTAAATCACTTGATGCGGCAACCGCGAGTAGCGGTGGGTTGGTAAATCAGCTGAAAGAAACGGTAAAACTTGCCGTTGCATTCGTTCTTACGCAGAACGCTGCTAATGCTATTTACCGATCTATTAGCCACCTTTCCTCAGGTTTTATCCAGTTTAACCAGTCGCTTGAAGACGCCAAGGTAGGCTTCTCGACACTGTTCTACAACGCTGGCGATTCCATGGGCGTGGCCGAAGGTCGCGCAACTGGAATGATCGAACGCTTGAAGGAATTTGCTAACGTAACGCCGTTCTACTTCACGCAGCTGCAAGAAGCAGCTGTCCGAATGCAGGCTTTCGGTCTTGACATCGGGCAGGTTCTGCAGAGAGACCCGAATACGGGCGAGCTTGTTGGTTACATTAAGAACATCGGAGACGCAGTAGCCGCACTCGGTGGTGGCGATGAAAAGATCATGCGCATTACGTATGCGCTTGGTCAGATGAATTCCGCTGGTCGCGTATACCAAAACGACATGATGCAGCTGGCAAACGCCGGTATCGCTGGATACGAAATCCTTGCTGAGGCTCTTATTAATGAGCTTGAAGCCAAGGGCAAGGACATGACTAATGAGG
>Ga0315909_10001498_pt1 | contig 31523 bp, 24 predicted proteins | sample LakEriMetagenome_11_FD_203527 | JGI IMG/M metagenome (GOLD analysis project Ga0315909, IMG submission 203527) | Freshwater fungal communities from buoy surface, Lake Erie, Ohio, United States - Buoy 2 MA125 | ecosystem: Environmental > Aquatic > Freshwater > Lake | place: USA: Lake Erie, Ohio... | reverse complement strand
TTCAATAGGAGCAACACCCAATTCGCCTCTCTTGGCTTCAATCATTTTAGCCTGACCTTCTTGGTCTAAGTTGCTAAATGTTTGCTTTTCTATATCAGTAAATTGGTCGTAAATGCTTTTATCTTCTTGAGGTAGAGAAAACTCAACCTCTGGTGTTTCTATTCCGTTATCAGCAAACCATTCGTAGTTTTGAGCCACGATATATCTATCTTCTTCCGATAATGGCAAACCCCTTTCCATGTTGTTTAAAATATCAAACAACCTTTGTTCTGATTTATCAAAGTCACCCTCCTCTTCTACTGTCATTGGAGGCAATAGTCTTGGAGATGGGCCTTCTGGTAATTGCTTTTGATTTGAAATGTTTGTTCCGCCTTCAGCAGGTATGAACTCTGTTTTAGTTTCGGTTTGAGTACCTGTACCAGGAATCTCTTCTACCTCTACCTCTTCAACAGGTAGTGAATCCCAGAATTTCTTATCTACTTGTTCAAGTATCTGTTTGTCCTTTCCTTGAATATATGGCAATACAGCTTCGTAAGCTTTTTGTTTTACCTCTTGTTGTTTGGCATCATTAAGCTTTTCAAATGCCACACCAAACATTGATTTTGATTGAGTATTAACCTCATCCCAATACATTTTAGACTGAATAGCTTGTTGTACAGCAAGTCTTTGGTCTGGTGTTAAATTGGTTTTACCTAACTCATTATTCAACCAATCAACCACAGCTACCTTTCCTTGTCTAGTTGCTTCGTAAGCTTTAGCAAATTCACGAATTGGTACTTTTACATTTTTATTAAATCCATTTTGGTCTTGGTAATTTAGGTCAACATTTTTACCGCCCCTACCAAACCTATCAATAGCTTTTGCCCCTATACCAATTGTTGCAAATGGCACTTGAATCAGTCCTGTTACAGCTGCCGTTTCTTTGAAAAAATCTTCATTAAAAGATGCCCCAAATTTTCTTCCATATAAAAAATCTTGAGCAACCGCAGCTCCATATTCCTCTATGTTTTCACCAAAAAAACCATCGTTTCCAGTTTGCCTTGCAATACCTCTCCTTAATTGATTCATTGTTCTGGCAACTGAACCTTCAGTTAAGCCGCCATTCATTTTGAGCATATAACCTATGTAAAGTCTTTTTGCCCAACCATTATTTTTAATCAAATATGTTACAGCATCATTACCAACAACACCAAAAGCACCGCCTAATGATTCTGTTAAGTTTTCTATATATGTATCTAAAAAACCATAAGCAAATGCCTCCATTGGTGACATTCCCTTTCCAGTTTTTGAACCATCAATATTTTGTGTTGATGAATCAAGAACCGCAACCATATCCCCAATTCTAACATTCTTTATTTTAGAACTTTCCTGTTCACCGCCTAATGAAAACCTTATTTCTGGTGATAAGTGGTCCAGTGTTGCTTTAGCCCAACCCATAGGGTTTGATGATGTACGAGCTACTTCTCCTATTATAACAGATAATGGTCTTGTAACTGTATTTTTAAATAACGCATTTTCAGCTGTTTTACCAACATACTTTGCAATAGATTCTGCAACCGCCTTTCTTGTTGGTGCTGCCGCCCATCCACCTGCCAAATAATCAACCATATATGGAATAGCAAATGCTGTTCCTGTACCGGCACCAAATCCAAAAGAAGGTTTTATGTTTTGCTTGTATGTTTCTTCCATTCCAGAAGCATGCAATAAAAACTTTTCCCCTTCCGTAAGTTGTTTTCCTTCTTGAGCCTTTTTGGCTGCTTGATATAAATTTATATTGTTATTTAAGTCAATTGCTGTTTTAAGATAAGGAAGTGGAAGGTTATGTTCATTTACAAATCCATACTTTAAACCTCCAAGTAAAGTACCTTGGTCTTTTTCTGGTCTTGCAAGTGTATTTTGTATCTGCTCTTTAGCTTGCATTATATCCCGAAGTTCGTTTCTTACATCTTCAGAATAATCGTTAACATTCGCAAAAGTAGATGAACCACCTCCTATTGATGGTACAAATCTGCTTTGTTGTGTTTTTGATTGAGATTCTAATTCTTTTTGTCTTTCATCTAATTCCTTTAAAGCTTGTTCACCCCAATCTTTTATACCATAAGAAGTCATTTTGCTCTCTTTATCGTGGTATGCTCTTTCAACAAATTCTCCTACAAACTGCTCTTTATATCTTTGAATATAATCGTTGTCGTAACCCTTTTTAATCAAGGCATCTTTAGTAAACCCCCAAATGTTTGCAATGGCTCTCTTTTTTTCCTGCAAACTCATTGTAACAAACTCATCTCTTTTAGCAATGTTATCAATTGTCCATACCGCTCTTCTTGAAAGCAAGTTGTTTGATTTCAAAAGAGTCATGTACCTTTTGGTTTGCTCATCTCCAATTCTTTTGTTTACAACTGGCTTTACTTTAGCCTCATAATACTTTTGCCATTCTCCATCAATAACATCAGAAGCTTTTTGGTTTAAGCCTTCTGCCAATCCTTTTAGTTGAGAGTTAGCAACATCTTTATTGAGTTTCCCTTGGTTAACAAGTTGTTGTAACTCGTTCTTTTTCTGCTCAAGAGCCGCTTGAGATTGTTGTTGAACTTGTGCAAATGAATTCTGATATTCAGGTGTTTGTGTCCAGTTATCATACTCGCCTTTCATTATATCCTTAATCTCCTTTTCGGACATTTTTGAGGATTCCATGTAAGCTAAGTTTCTTTCGCCCTGCTTTTGGTAAACACTCGCAAGGTCTGGAACATCATTTTCTTTGGCGTTTATCTTGGCTGCTTGTCTTAGAATTAATGCAGCCTTTTGGTCTGGTGTACTTTGTTTACCCTCAAACTCATCTTGGGTATATACGGTTCCGTATTTTTCATTAAACTCTAAAAGCGAAGTGACTGCTTGGTCCTTCGCTTCTGGAGTTGAAAACATTGATAATCTTAATCCCTCTTTTACTCCTCCTTGTGGAGTTGTAGGAAATGGAGTTTCCTTTATTGGCTTAACTAAATCTCCAGGTTTATAGTTTAAATCATAAGACTGCTGTAAACCCTCTTCTGGGGTTGTAGCAAAATCTCTATTTATGGATGTGGATGTGGAAGGTAATTCTGATTGGCCAGATTCCAAACCTGTATCTTCTTTTTTTTTTGAAGGTAACATCAATGACCTTCTGAAAAAATCCTCTGTCGGGTAAGCATCTTTAAACTCACCAGCCTCTTTGATAATGTTATAAAAATCAGTAATATCTTTTTCGTTTGATAATGATTTTCTCAAATTATCTTCAGAATCAAAAACACCTTTAAACTCTCTTGAGTTTTCAAGTATTTTGTAGAATGTTTTTATGTTATCTGTGCTACTCATTTTTATTAATTAGTCTTTTTACTGAATCTATTTTTTAGTTTTTGTGCTAATGCTGATGTTTGATTTATTGAAGCGTTTTGCTCATCCGCTAATCTCTGTAAATCTTGTATTCTTTTCTTTAATGCCATAGATTTTTTATCACCACCTGATGTTAACCTACCTTGTATGTTACTTAATCTCGTATAAAACGATTCTTTTGTAGGAGGTGCGCCACTTCCTTCTGCTTTCATATTGGTTCCATACCCCACAATTTCGTATTTCAATAAACCTTTTTTAGCTAGGTTTTCAACTACAGCAGGGTTATTCGTTAATTCTTGAGTTAAAATAGAACCCTTGTTTTCTACAACACCATTTGGAAGCTTATAGTTGTCTTGCAAAACAGGAACCACTTGAAACTCTCCAAACTTAATGTTTCTAACTTCAGAATCCTTAATTGGCTCTCCTGTTTCAGAATTAAACAAAACCTCTGGAGTTTGTATTGTTACATCTACTGGGTCATATTGAAAACCTTTTCCTTTTACAATATTTGTTTTTCTTTCATCACCATACATTCTTGATACGGATTTATCCATATCCATAATATCTCCAACACCTGTTGCACCACCATCACCAAAATTAAATATATCTCCTTTAGGTAAGAAATGTGGTGTTGCTGATTTAGGTAGTTTTGACTTGTACTCTTGAAAGCTTATTTCTTTTGGTAATCTTTTTATCTTTTCTTCAATTGACAAATTCTTTTCACTATTTATTTTTTCAACTGCATCCATAACATAGCTTGGCGCATCTAAGCCTACTGTCATTATCTTGGAAGCAGGAACTACAAGTGGTTGACCTGGTATTGGAGTGGGTAAAACCATCTCTTTTCCTTTATCAGAAATTGAAACATATTTTGACGCTTCATCTGCTGCTGATTTTCTCCATTTCTTACCCTTATTATCGCTTCTACTCCAAAATGTTTCGTGTTCAGATTCAACTCTATCCTCTGGAACTCCTTCGTAAATATCAACTACTTTAGCACCACCAATATTTTTAACTTCTTTAGAGTACCACTTATCTTTCTTTACCTTGTTTACTTCTTCGTTCAAGTCTTTGTTTCTGTCATAAGATAATTGAGGTTTGTATTTGTCAAAGTTATTTACTCTCCACATAGCTAAACTACCAGCCTGCTCAACTTCTTTTCCTAATCCACTTCCTACTGGATCTGCGTATATTTTTTCAGCTTGGTCATAAGGAATTACTTTGCCATCTATTTCTACCTCATCGCTGTAATTTCCAGGATTTGACCTTTTATTAGCAATTTCTTTTCCCCAGTTTTCAAATGTTTGGTTATCAATTTCAACACTTCTTTTAAGGTTTATACCTTCTTGTTCGTACTCTCTTTTTAGCGCAGCCTTTTTATAAGGGTCTGCTTCGTTTTGTATAGCAGCCATTATTTTTGGTGCTTTTGCTCTCCAATTGTTTAATGCTGGACCGTAGTAATTAAAGTTACCGGCTGTCCACTTAGCGACAGGAACATCACCAGTTAAGTCAGCAATATCTTTAGCTTCTTTGGCCTTTTTAGCTTCTTTTAACTTGTAATCTTGAGCGTATATTTTAGCCAGTTCACTCGCTGGTGAACCTTTTATCAAAACAGCTTCTCCAGTTCCTTCTCTACCAAGGGCAACTGAACTTAAACCATCGTTTGTCATTCCTTAAAATTAATTAAATGGTGTAATATTAAGTGCATCCATCAAACTACCATCTTGTGCAATAAAATCAGAACCAGTATTTGGATTATATAATTCTCCATAATTTGATGATTCTCCACCTGTGTAAAACATACCATCTTGTTGAACCCTTTTTTCACTTTTTAGGTTTTTAGGTTTCATCATACTCATTATACCATAAGATTTTAACATATCGGTTAATGATTCTGTAGTGTTAGTCAAACCGGCACCTTTTAATGCAGATAACGCTCTTACTTTTTCTTGGTAAGGCATGGCTTCGTTGTAGTCAAAGTTTCTTCTTTCGTACTCACCAACTCTGTTTAATTGCTCTCTTAATCTTCCTTGATTTGTATTGTAATTTTCAGCAGCTTTTATACCTAAATTAGTTTTAGAACCTAAATTCTGTCCATACGCTCTTGATGCCATATTAACATCACCACCCATTCTTTCTATGTTTTGAAGAATGTTTGCTGTCTGTTGGTCTATATTTCCCTCAATTGCAGATTGTCCAGGCAATAAAACATTACTTGCTTGGTCTTGAATATTTTTGGTAGCTGTCATTACAGAACCAGGAACTTTCATTTCTGGTCTTTTAGGCTCATCAGACATATAACCTTTTAAAGCTTGATAGCCACCTAAAAGAAGTTTAGGTGCTGCTGGCATTAAAGATGCAAGAAGTTTACTTGTATAGTCTTCTTTTGTATCTGTAGATGATGGGTTGTAGTAACCTGCAACACCTTTGTTTTGGTTAAAATTTGTGTTTCCGACACCATTAGGGTTTCCAATACCAAGCATTGAAAGTATTCCCATTAATTGTTCATCCATAACCTATCTTGTTTTAAACAAAATTAAGTTATTTTTTGCATTTCTTCTACATATCTCCAAGCAGCAAAATCTTTACTTAAATGGTCAAAGTTTTCGCCAAGTGGAGATTTCCTTGTATAATCTCCCTTGTAGAACATTTTATCTTTGTTTTGTGCTACTACTCCAGCCAAATGTAGTATTTTCACATTCTTTGTCCGCTCGTAGCTACTTGTAGCAAATGTAAAATCAATTGAATCGGTTATGCAGACTTCTTTTCCGTAAGCCAAAGCGTTCCATAAAGTTGCCCACATTTCCGCTGTCCAAGATTGTATTGGATACTGCCCCTTAGATGTGTCATACGGAAAGCTTGAGCAATATTTGTAAAGAGCAATTGAATCTTTTTCAACCTTTTCCCAAAATTCTGGAGTAGTATTGTTTAGTACCCATTGCGCTCCACCTGCTACACCATCTTTAGATTCAATGAATCTTGGGTTTACCCCAACGATATTACACATTCCAACAAACAGCTCTTCACTTTTTGATTTGATGTATTTAGAATCTAAGTAAGAGCGACAGTCTGAACTATGCCAAGCACATGCACAAAGATTGTCTATCATTGGTTTTTTAAGGAAAATGATGTCTGAATCATGGAAGAAAAACTTCTTCACTCCTAAGTGCTTACAATGATGTTTCATGCCTTGTGGCTTTATCGCCGGCAAGTATCCTTTTACATCTTCAAGTTGGTATGTAAAATGACTTACAGTTAACTTCTCCATCAAGGCTTCTAACCCTGGTGATGGCGAACCGCTAATCATCCATACTACATGAATGTCTTGGGGTTTCGCTCCCCAAGACAAAAGATTTTTTGAACAAACTTCTACTTGCCAGTGAAAGTAAACATTGTCAGGCTGTACGCTTACATATATCATATTTTATTATTCAATTGTTGTTGTTGTAGTTGTAGTTGTGGGGCAATTTACATAAGCAATTACATTTCCAAAAGAATCTACTTGAATTATTGGATAAAGAGGGTCGTTTGTTCTGTACCAACCTGCTGGGTAGTAGGTGGTTGCTGTAGAATCAGAATAAATTACCAACGGGTCATGTCCAATGAATTTTGCTCTTAAATCCAAATCTGTAAGCTTTACATCTATATCTACGAACACTTCCGTTACAGCTACGGTTTCTGTAGCACAAGCTTCATCTGAAGTTTCGTAAGGGCCATTAATAAACACAGGAACATCGTATTGATAACTGCAATTTCCTAATATAAATGTCCATAAACCTGCCACAGTATAAGGGTAGTTGAATGGTAAAAATATACCAGTTCCCACCCTAAAGTTTGTAGGGTCATATATTGCATCAAAAGGACCAATAGGCGTACCATTAAACTCCATTGAATCATTAGCCAAATCAAATGTACATGTTATTGCGTTTGGAGGACAAGTCGTTGTGGTAGTTGTACTTGTAGAAGTTGTGGTAGTTGTTGTTGGTGTCGGTTGTGGCGGACCATCAACTACTAATGTAAACTCGCAAGGCCCATTTTCAAATGTCCATGTTCCGGCTAAATAGTTCAAATATGGCTGCATAGCAGGGAACCAATCTTCTGGTGCAATTATTACAGGATTTGCATAAGTAAATATTTGAGGTCCGTAATTATGACTTCCCTCTTCTGTATCAGCTACAGAAACATTATAAGTTCTTGGCACTAAAGCAGTAGGGCAATTTATTTTTAAATAAGGAATTGCTCTGTTATTGTCTGGGTTAAATGGATTTCCGTATTGGTCAACCCACTCGTATGTAAACACTTCTGGTGGACACAATGTCGTGCTAGTGGTAGTTGATGTAGTTGTTGTGGTTGTTGTATAAGAACCCGGAACATAAACTATGTATTCGCAATTTCCTATATAGAATCTCCAGTTGCCAGCCTCAAAATCTATCATCAAAGGAATATTGGCATTGTTATATTCTGTTTCCGTTTCTGGTGAAATTATTTTAGTGAAAAAGCTTGGTGTTCCCGTAAACAACACATAGTTAATTGGGTCACCCGGTGCGCGATAATAAGTTGGTACAATATCTATACTTGCAGGGCAGGTTGTTGTAGTAGTTGTTGTAGATGCTGGTCTAAGCACAAACACCTCTTCGCATCCAGGGCCATCCGCAGGTCTTACTGTCCATGTTCCAAATGGAGAGTAATTTAACATATCAACAATACCTGGTAATTGTTTTACTGGTATAATATAAGTAGGTCCCCCCGGTGTAATAAATATCTCTACCTCATAAATACCCGGTATATTTACATTTACTTGAACTTGATTGTTTGGAAGCAATTCGCACGATAATCCTAATTTATCACACCCTACATTTATAGTGTATTCGCATCCTGTTGGTGATAAGAATAACCAATCTCCTGCTTCGTATGGCACTGTGAATGGTATGGTAACAAATTCATAAATTTCATCACTTGGACTTATAACTTGTAAGAATTCAGTATATGGGCTTCCAGCTGTAAATGTTACGCTTTCAAAATCATCTGCCATAACATAATCAATTACTTGAACTGGGCATGTTGTTGTGGTGGTTACTGGCATAGGTATTACAACTGTTATTGGACCACATCCCGCATAAGGACTTTTTGGTGTAAATATGTATGTTCCCCAGTATGCTGAACTTGTAAACAAGAATGGTAATTGAACATTTGTCCAATTGTAAGATGTTGGACTTCCAGGCTTGTAAACATCCCAATATCTTCCTGGACATGCACTTGTAAATATTACATCAGTACCATCCATATAATCAACTGGATTTATAGCCCATTCTAACTCACAATCACAGAATAATGTTGTAGTGGTAGTTGTAGTAGCTTGAACATTTATTGTTTGTCCACAACCATTAAAAGCAGTAAACTGCCAACTACTTCCATCTACAGGTAAATCGGCATCAAATGTAAACGGCAAAGTTACATTTGTGAATCTTTCTGTTTCACCGCCCGGGTAGTACACATCAACTACATAAGGACCCGGATTTGGAGATGTTACTCTTATTTGTTTTTCATCCAAATATGTGTAACTAATGTTGGCTACACATATTACCTCTAATTCATATTCACATACTGGATATAATGGATTTGATTCGCCTATAAAAATCCATGTTCCAGATTCATACGGAACTGTAATTGGTAAAAATACAGATTCATAAATAATGTTAGATGGAGATAATATTTGCTGAAATACTGATGGACTCCCGCTAATTACCATATTTTGGAAATTATCAAATATTGCATATTCCAATTCATCTGGAGCGCATGTTGTTGATGGTGGCTCTGGAGATGCAACCTCTATAGTTACAGGACCACAAACGCTATAAGGGCCTACTGGTGTAAATTCGTAAGTTCCTCCGTAATCAGTCGCGTTTACATATAATTCAGCTGGTAGTATGGTGTTAGGAAAATACTCTTCATCGCCTTCATCAGATGGCGTAAAGGTTATATTATACGCCCTATTATCTAAGCATGTATCTTCAAAAAATATTTTATGAGGATCTTCTGTTGGATAAAAAGGGAAGTATGTGATATACCCAATAGTACATAAGCAATTTATTGTTGTTGTAGTTGTACTTGTGGTAGTAACTCTTTCGTAATTATATTGTCTTGAACACTCTGGACTTATAGAAAATGTCCATGTTCCGTAAACACTTGAACCCAAATCAAAAACTTTAGGTAAATCAAGGTTTTCGTAAAAAGATGTTTCCCCGTTTTCAGATATAAAAGAAATGTTATAAGGGCCAAAATAGTCGCTTTCAAACAATATAACTGTTTGACTTACAATACTTCCAAGCACATCTATGTTACATATAGTAGTTGTTGTAGTGGTTGTAGTTGTTGGGTTAATTCCACCCGAAACAACAGTTCTGTAGCTACAATCTGGGCTATAATAGAACATGTATGTTCCGTATAATATTCCTTCTTTTTGCCATGTACCATTTGTAATAACTATTTCTCCGTACTCAATTGGCTCTCCCAAGTCTGGGTAGATAACCAAATCTAAAGTAGTCAACTCTGTTTCAGAAGAGAAATAAAAATCTAATACATCTTCTTCAACTTCGTAGTGGTGGTTAATTACAATTGCAGGACAAACCACATTGCTTTCTGGTAGTATTTGAATGTAAGGTTCGCAACTACAAGGGTCAATACCCATAACCGTATCAGGCACAAAATCTGAAACTTTTGACCCGATAACACCCATAGCATAAACAGTCGCTAAGTGTACTTTTACATTGTCTTGAATTGTAAATATTTTTATTTGGGCATCATTTAAAAAAATGCTTTTGCCTGTATTTAGGTACACGATTTCATACCAATACTTTAGACCTATATCTGTATTGATAAATCTTTGTACAGCATGGGTCAAATAACATTCATTACCAAAATTAATGTTATTCTCATAGATTACTTTGTTTGTTAAATTTTCCATTTAGCTTTTTTCAGACGGAATTACGCCCATTCCTATACTTTTTAATATTACTTGTTCGTTGCCATCAAACTCTACTATTGTATCGCACGCATGACCCCTTAATGATTGCCCTTGTACTAATCCATTTAATTCTTGTTGAAGATTTTGAGGTACTCCAAATGTATTAATGTTTTTGTTAGTATCAGAGTAATACACTCCTTCCTTATAAATATATTTAGCACCTGGTATGTATGATGCCATTCCAGGCGTATTTGTATCTGTATCTGGTATTGATTGTGTTGACTTGTTTAATCTTCTATTGGCTCTAACAATATGATTCATAAACATCTTAATTTTTGACTTTGACATGTTTGTTGCTGCTCCAGCTTTAAATAAAACTGAACTACCAAACAAATTCAAAAAGTCTGTTCCTTTGTTCATTGCCCAAACCTCTCCATTAAGGAAGCAAGCCATTTCTGACCCAATATTGCCCATTATATCAATTGGAATTGTAACTCCTTCTATGCTTTTTGAAAATGTATGAAATCCGTTCCAATAGTTTTTAGCTTCAGAGTAAGATATTGTAATGGTTTTATCCCCATTTCCGTTATTATCTCTTGCTGTAACATAGATTAAACCCATAGCTGAATCATATCCTGTTATAACATCCATGTTTTCGGCAGCTATGTTTTCACTCAAATTAACCCAAAATCTTTGTGCTTTTCTTAGTGATAAATTATCAGAGCCATTAGGGTCATTTCTTACAAAACATCTATTAATTACATCGTAAAAATAAACAGACCTTTCAATCGCAATTACACTACCAGGGTGCTTTGAGCCATAAGGTTGTTCGGAATAATTGACAGTGCCTATTAAATTATCTGTAACAGACAACTGGGTGCTTCCATCTAAACTCTGAATTTCTCTTCTCTTGATATATAATGAAGGTGTGTTATTCCACATGATTACTTTTAATACATATCCCACCTGTCTTGCTCCCACTATATCTCCAAATCTTGTTGATAGTATTTCGTAGTTACCTTCATCAAATACATTTGTATTATTTACCAATGTGTTTTGTAAAAGCCTACCGGTCCACCTTAACATAGTTGTTAGCCTTTGTTTTTTCATATTTGGCGTTTCAACTTGAACCCTACCTTTTCCTGTGTATTCGCTGTACCACCAATCTGAAATACTAAAACTTTCTATAAAATATATGTACCAAGGAAATGGTTTATTTGCCCTTTCTCTGTAAGCTTGCATGGCTCTAAATCTTTTATACACATCTCCATAGTAAGTTGTTACATCTGTTCCAAAATCATATTGCCTAATACCATCAACTTCTACAATTTTACCAAGAGGCTCATTTGATTCTCCTATGAGTGGCAATTCAAAATATACTGGGTCGTAATTTTCAAGGTATATTTCAACCAAACTTCCTGGTCCAATATTGTATTTTGGATAGCCAAAATCACTTATATAAACCGCTGTAACATCTTTTGTGTTATCTACTTTTTGAATAAACACATCTGTTATTTGACATTGAATATAACCACCTATAACAGTTCTAACCGAATTTGGTGTTTGGTCCTCTTGTATTGCTTCTGTTAAAAATCTTATTTTACAGTTTTTCCAATCTGTTTTAGGAAAATCAGCTATACCTCTGTTATGAGCATTAAATCCACTTGATGATGCTGAAGCTGGTGCGCCTATTGTGAATGTGTCGTAAGATTCAAGAACCAACTCAAGCAATCCAGTTGTATCGTTATAAAACATTCTAGTCACAGAGTAGTATGCGGTTTTCTGTATCTGACCCTTATGAACTATTTTATAATAACTCGCCCAACTTGGGGGTGGTGTGTTTATCTTAAAATTCAACCCATAAGTTTCTGCAACTTGATTATAACTATCATCCCTTGGGTATGTTTCTGTTATGAATGGGATGTATATATCTGGGAATGGTTCAAACGCCCCCTGCCTCATTTCTTTGTCGTAATGTATAATTCCTGTTTTATGAGTACAACCTTCCTTGAACCCTCTTTGTAAATCGGTTGGACTTCTTGCAAATCCTGGTTGGTCTGAATATATTGTTCCATTCATTGCTCTTATTTCATCGGCAAAAATTAGTATTTTACCATTCTTAGGGTTTGCGGCTATTTTATTACCACCAGTTCTAAAAAAAGTATATCCCGTTTGCTCTAAAAGTGCTGCGCAAAGATTATCTATAAAAAGATTGACATCACCTATATCAGCAAATGTAATTGTGTATGTATATGGTATGTTTAATGTATTGTAAACATAAATAAATGGAGCTATTGGCCTTATAATTTGGAATGGGTATGGCCACTCAGAGACAGTTCCAGACAATACATCTCCAGGCCTTAAATTTGCAGCACCGACAGCTGAATTATACTCACCAAAAGAATATTGCAATTTTCCATCCGAACCATAAAGTGCAAATGGTGTTATTATTTGTTTTGGAAAATATGGTGTCTGAAACTCTTCTTTTACATAAGTAACCTCCGCAATAGTATTAACCCTATCTTGGCCTTCTGTAATATCAAGAAAAACCACTTGATTATCATCAACAATTTCTTGATGCCTTGCAACTAATGGTGCGGTATAAAATAACCTATCTGTTTCAACATTGCTTATTGGTGTGGTCGCTTCGTTTCCATAAAAATAAGCAAAATAATTACTATCAGTAAAATAACCCTGATCTCTTTTGGCTATAAAAAATCTATACCAATTAGGGTCTGTAGTTCCTGTTGATGAAGACCCATTACCATTTCTATAGTAAAATTCAATTTCAACTACTGTTTGATGAATACTGTTTATCTCATTATTAAAAACAAGTATTTCATTATTTTCTGGATTAGCACCATAAACAGGCCTATCAAAAGCAACTCCTAATATATCAGGTTTTGTCAACAAGCTAATATCAGATATAGGACTTAAACTTGAAAATTCACCATCCTTGTATTTGTATCTAACCCTAAATTGAAAATGCTTATACGAAAGAAAGTTTGAAACTCTATTTAGGTTGTACTGCAATTGTATTCCTGGGCTTTTTTGTGGAGCCTGTTTTGCTACATTAATCCAATATTGGTCAAATGTAAAATTGTTATCTGCTATGTAATACAAGTCAGATAGGTTATATCTTCTTTGTGGATTAACGCCATCTGTAAACCATAAATACTGAACTGGAATTGAGTTACCAAAAACGGGATGCTCTGGAAGTATGTTTTCCCAATCTTCCATCAACTCTCCGGTTTCCATAATTCTTGCGTTGTAGATTTTATTCTCTTCGCTAAAATTTAAAATATTACCCCATGTATTAAAACCGCCTGCTGTTTTTAGGAAGTAAGTCAATGTTTCAATAAATGGCTCTATACCTGCTGGTTTTGGCCAATACCTGTATATACAGTGATTGCCTAATGAGTTATAGTTAAAAAATATTATTGCATCATTCCTCAAGTCTTTGCAAACAGCAATACATTTGTTTACTCCAGTAGGTAACTCAAAGTCAATGTATGTTTTGGTAATGTAACTCCAGAACCTTGTTATTTTTACATTGGATGCAACAGATTCAGCAGTACCCTTATTACGGGCAAAAGTTGAATTGGTTGTACCATTTAGTAGGTAGGTGTAAAACCCAGCATCTACATCCCTTAAATCGCTTTCAAGGTCAAGACCTGCCAAGAAATCATTTGTTTGTTCTACGCTCATCGCTTAATACCTTGTTTTACATGTCTGTACTTAGTATCTAAAAATTCTCTCAATGTAAATCTGTTTACATAAGACCTTAATCTCTCAACTGATTCATTGTATTGCCTTTCTTTTGAATCCTTCTCACTTCTTGCAACCCTTGGGTCGTTTTCTATTCTTTGCCAAATTATGTAGTTTCTTAATGGCGTAATTAACTCATTCTCAATAATAGTACCTGGCTTAATACCAGTAGAACTATATTCAACAATTACTTCGCTATTAATCAAACTTCCATTAATCTGAAATCTCTTCAATGTTTTATCCCAGCGATAAACTGGCGCAGCAAAACCACCACCTACACCGTAAAGACCCCCAAGGTATCTTCCTGATGGCGCAAAGTGGTCAGCATAGTAAAACCCATCTGTAGGAGAGAAGCCTCCAAATGCGCCCTTTAACATGGTTCTTACATCATTGCCACACATTGTGCCTCTGTTTAGTACCATATCATTGTTTACTGCAAGATTGTACAACTGGCCGTTTAATTCAATACCAATTTTAATCCAATTTAAGCAGTCTGGTGGCATCTGCAATATACCTGCTTCATTTACTTTGCCATAGAACACCTCAAGTGCTACAGCATTAAACATTCTCATCTCATCTCTAAGACACTCAATTGCAATTTGCATCAATTGTCTATATGAGTGCATGCTCGTATCTCCTACCCTGTTTAAAGCAGATAATACGACATATCTCAAGGTAACTCCTGCACCTTGTTCTTTAACAGGCTCTACCTGATTATTTTGTTCCCATGTATGTTTCATTATCTGCCTTGTTCAATGTTGTTGTCATCAATTTGGTCATCCTTTTTCTGTCTATCCCAGAATCTATTAACGCTTTCCATAATTACTTCCAATGGAACATTAACATCATCTTCGTTAGACAAGCCATCAAAGTTAGGAACCATTTTAACCATAATTTCACCAATCTCTTCTCCAAAGAACTGAGGATGAAACAGGTCATCAAAATAAATCCTCTTTGTTTCAACCATTGCCCCAATGGTGAAATCAACTTTTGTAACATCTAACTCATCCCACATAAATTCAGAAACATTGCTTATAAGGGCAAAATTTGCTTGTCTGTTTCTTGGTTGTGATATTTGCCTAATTAGTTTTGAATCCAATGAAAATCCAGATTCAATATACCATTGATTTCTTTTTATATCAATAACTGGTTTGTAATAATACGACTTAACTAAATGGTCTGTATTAAACAATTTATTTTCTTTTATAGCTTGATCTACTGTTAATCTTATAATATCATTATAAGCCACCTCAATGGTTTTTTCTATAACAACTGGATGGTACTTTCCTCTTGAAGCAGAAGTAGTATCTCCCCCTGTTAGCCTTTCTGATATTAACGCTATGAGTTCTTTTTTATTCATTAGAATCCTTGAGTTTTACGGTTTTGAGCATCTTGAATATTAATCTGATTGTTGATATTGATAGCCAACCATGAGTAAAGTAGGTTTGCCCACTCGTTATACATTTGCTCTGGCCAATCTGGTTGAGTTGATGTTGCTGGGTCATACTCAATGTTTGTTGTAACTGGATTAATTGTATATCCAAGCACAGCTGCATTTGGTTTTCTCAAATATGTAAAATCAACAAAGCCAAGTTTCCTTGGTCTGAACTCTATGTAATTACTTTGAAACCTACACACAGGATATTCGTATGTAGGTTTCTTTAATACATTTGACAATCTTAAATCCCAATCTCCATCTCTAATCACTTCAACTGGTGTTCTAGATTCTTCATCATCTTCTCCGCAGTTTTCGTGCGATATATCAATCCAAGCTAAGGATGAGTAATGAAAATAGTTTGCAGGTATATCAGCAAAACCATATTGGTCAACTTTTAATTGAGCATCAGTTCTGCCACCCATATAAACTTTTAAATGGATTAAAGCATCTGTTATCTCTTGAGTTATTTCCCACGCCTGCGCGGGTACGGGATAGCCAGGCCTATATTGCTCTGGCAATCCGTATTTATATTTTAACAATTCATAGTCGGCAAACTTACAAGCATTATTGAACTGGTCGGGCGTAAAAACCCTTCCGTTCTGCTCCTTGTTAGCTCTCCAATTTATGAACTGGTATATGTCCCAGATATTTCTCATACTCCAAATGGTTGAATTTCTACAGATTCAGAACTTGTACCACATGTTTTGCAATCACACTCGCAACCTTGTCCGTTTAAGTATGCTATCAATTCAGCAGCAACACAAGTTGCGTTTCCTGTATCTTGGCAATTCATGTAAATTAAATATCTATTAATGTAAATTCCAGCTTGAAATAAAACTTCTCTTAACCAGCCTGTTTGGTTACTACCAACCGTTACAGCTTCTTGATATTTCTTTTGCAACGATTTTAAGCAAGGTGATATGCAACACAAACCAGGGTCACATTGTACATCTGGGTACAAATAACCAACTATTGTTTTGTTTACTACCAAACCATCGCTTTGTAAGTAGTTAGCGTTAATTTGAGAAGATATAGTGTAACCGCCAGTCCAAATGTTAGGACCAACTGTGATACTTGCATTTTCTGTAACGACTGTTGCTGATACCGGATTTCCATTCAAGTCTTTTGGAAACTGAACGGTCAATGTTCTGTTTATGATTGTATAGCTTGCTGAAAATACTGTGTTATCAACTACAGTTAATTGCGACCTAAAGCAGTCTGGGAAAACCGATAAAGATACACCAGGGAATGTGTAGCAGTAATTGTACGATGTTTCTCTTGTGTAGTATGTCACTATTCTTGCATAGTGTACATTCTCAAAGTTTGCAAATGTTTCTAAGGTAATAGATTGAACATTTGGAGTAAACGATGAACCTGTAACAACAACCTCTCCAAGTGAAACATTACCACTATTAAAAAGTTGTAGTTTAACTGCAGAAGCTTGACCAAGAATCGTAGAGATTTGAATATCATAATTGACTGAACTTCCAAAGCTAATAGTATTAGCATTGGACATTGTTGCTACTTGCTGCAAAAATAATTCATCTAACACTCTTATTGAATATGTGAATAAATAAGATGCTTGTGGTACATTTCCATTTGAATCTACAGGTAGATTAAACTGAAATGATGTTGATGAACTTGGAGATATATCGGGAAAATTATAATCAGTATTATTCTGAAAAATAGATGAACCCCTTTGTGCTTTTACGATACCTTGAACCTTAGTTGGGTCAATCCCGTTCACTGTATATTGAGTATTATCCTGCAATACTACCTTCGGGCCACCTGAAGCACTTAAATTAAAAGTGGTTCCGAATAAAAATGATGATTTGTACATGTATTTTATTGTTTTAGACAAAGTTACATTTTTTGTACAAAAAAAATGCTTACCGTTTTTGGTAAGCATCTTTTTTTATTTTTTGTCCTATTTTGATTTTGGACCTCTCTTTACAACTTCTTTCTTATTCATCTCATCCTCCCACCTTTGTTCAGAGTAGATTTTGAAAAACTCCCACTCTTTAGGGTCAGATTTCAAGAAATAGATTAATGATTCTTTTGGACTTCTTTGACCAATCACATCAGTCAATGGAATATTTTTAACATAGTTTCCATCATCAGTTTGTTTAAGCAATATCCATCCCTCTCCATCAATGTACTTCAATAGGTTTTGCTCTTCTAACCATGCTATTTCAGATGAAATTTCAATTTCCTCTTCAAGCTTTACAACTTTAGAAAACTCTTGGAAACCATTTTTTCTGATTTTCAACATACTGATAAGTGAAATTCTCACTTCTGCTGGACCAACATTTTTAACATCAAGCGCGCCAGGTATATTAAAGTGTGCTGCAATCTTACGAATTCTATCTTCAGTAAACTCTTTACTGATATAATGTATAGCACTTGCTTGTAACACATCCATATCCAATACGCTCAATGCTTCTTTTTCTCTATCCTCAACAACAAATACTGGGTTTTGACCAGAATGTGCTACTCCACCTCTTTGGGGTGTACAGAACAATAGAAAAAACAATTTGTCCATTTCGTTTTGGCCAATCTTAGTTTCTGTGTTAAACTGAATCATAGAATCTGATGCCCTAAAAACTCCAGATGTGTTAGTTGGCGTAAATGTTCTACTCCATTGCCAAGTATCAAAACTACCTTCGCTTGCAATTACAGACTTTGTTCTGATAATTACACCTGGAGGTCTAATGACTCTGTTTCTGTTTTTTGGATTTGGGTCTTTAATCTGCCAATGAGATGGCATTTTAAGAACTACAGGAAATTTACTTGAAACTTCCTTTCTGATTCTTTCCTTGTCGGAAGATGTTAGGGTATAAGCAACCCCGTTTTTTAATAATGGCATAGTTTTATTTTTTTGTGGCTGGATTTGCACCAACAATCAGTTACTTTTTGGCAATGATTATCTAACAACACCCACCATGCTTGGTACAAAAATAAAGAAAGCCCTCGCAAATGCAAGGGCTTTCTTTATTGTAATCAATATGATTATGAGTTAGGAATGATATTAACCATTTGGTTTGTGGCGAAAAATTCACCAGCCATTTCAGTTAACATGTTCACTCTTTTTACATCAAAGTCATCAGTAGGAACATCTGCGTTAGCACCTGTTTGCCATACTTTCATTTTACGATTGTATTTACCTAATCCACGATAAACAACTCCAATAGAAGGAATACTATTCTTAGTTATTGGATCTTTGTAGCGTTGTAACGGAATAGCCATACCTCTTTGTACATAGTTGTAACCGCTTGTTCCGTACAATTTAGGATGGTAGAATGAATCAATGTTTTTGATACAGAATGTATATCCATCAACATGTAGGTATTTGAAACCAATGTGCATATCCATTTCTCTGCCATCATCACCAGCACCAAATAATGCAGTTTTAGCTCTTTCAGCATAAACAACAGCAGTATCTTTGTTGGCTTCAAATAACATTTGGTCTTGCTCTTGACCGAACTCTAAACCACAGAATAAAGCTACAAACTGATTGGTGTATTGCTTCTTCATAGCTTTAACCATGTTGTAGTAATCTTGTAATTCCCAAGTACCAGGAGTGTAACCATACTGAATAGCATAGCTGTTCAATTCTGGTAACAAACCTCTTGTACCTTCACCAACTAACGATTGTCCGTTGATAATCATACCTGTATTTGTGATTTGTTTTCCAGACAAGAAAGCACCTTGAATTTTTAATTGTTGTTCGTACTCTAAATCCAAGAAACCTTTGTTTGCCCAAGATTCAACTTTGTCAGAACCAACCATTTTAATCCAAGATTCGGTACTTAATTCCCTTCCTGATGCAACTCTTGTTGATTTGATAGTTTGGGTTTTGTTGGCCCAAGAGATAATACCAGAGATGATACTACCTGGTTGACCAGAACCTTCAGCGGCAACACTTGAAGCGATGAATAATTCTTGACCAGCAGCTACAGTAGGAATCAAATCATTAGTATCGTGAGTTACAACACTTAAAGTAACTGTTGAAGTTCCAGCACCAGTGATGCTAATGATACTCGCAGGAATATCACCTGCTAAAATGATTGTGTTACCAACTTGAGGGAAGAATTTGCTATTTGGGTCTAAAGCAGATGCAGCCAAAACAAATGTACCAGTGTTTGTACCAGCACCAGTTTGAGAAGCAATAGCAAAGTTATTCCAAATCCACTCTTCTTCATAGTGTTCAATAGTTTGAATACCATCAACTCTTTCAAAACCTAAAGCACGAATAGTGTCAAAAAACTCTTTACCTTGAGAACCGTATCTACGGGTCAATTGAGGTAATACTTTACGAGCTTGTAAGTCCAAAGTGGTAATATAGTTAGCGTAGTAATCTTGACCAGATACAGCAGCACCTAAAGTGGTAAAAGCTAAACCAGACAAGTTAGAAGATGAACTCAAAACCAAAGTTCCGAATCCCAACATAGCGAATAATCCACCAAACAAGCTTACTTGCATAGATGGTTCCGCAAAAGATGATAGTGCAGCACTCACCATGAATGCAACTACCAAAGAATATAATAATTTAAAATTTTTCATTTTTTTAGTCTAAAAAGCTATTAATAAATTGCTCTTCTGAACTCGCATCTTGAATTAAAGGTTTTGCATGACCGGTTCCCCTGTTTATAGCGGATGGGTTGTGCAATTCAGCATCCAATTTTTGAGCCAATTGTGTTTCAGCCTGCTTCACAGCAGAATGGATAATCTTAGAAAAATCTTCCACCATAATTTCGTTTATTGCTGCCTGTCTGGCTGCATTTCTAACTTCTGGTGTAATGTTCTTTTTAGAGTACCCGTTTGCGACAAGAGTATTCGTAATCTTCTTTGCTTTCTCTGAAAGTCTGCTGGCATCAATGGCGTAATCTAAAAGTTTAGATTTAGTTCCATCTTGCGCCTCTGACATGATAGGCAAATTAGCCACATCCGAAATACTTGAAATAATTTCTGGTTCAACCTCTGAAAGAGCTGATTGTCTTGCACTTTCAATTTGCTCAACTGTTGGCGCAATAAACTTGCTCTCTTGGTAGCCTTTTATTTTCTCAATAATAGGTGCAACCTTTGAGGCTAATGAAGCCTTGTTTACTTCAATTTCTTCCGTAGAATACTCATTCTCGTTTAATCCGTTTTCACGAATAATTTTTGAACGAACTCCAGCTTCTTTACCTACCAATGAAGGGTTCTGAATTATCTCGTTTGCTACCATTATCTCAACGGGATCCGCATCCGATAAATTCAAACCTCTTATGTACTGATAAGTTCCAAAGTTTGAAATTCCTGTTTCTTTCACAAATTGATTATATCCGGCAATTTCATCATTTGCGAAAGGGTTTTGCTGAATAGATTTTACTTTCTCAAGTTCCTCGCGACTTGAACTTAATTCCGTTGCGGCTTTCTTCCATTCTTGAACATTCGTTTTAACCTTGTCCCAGTCATCTTCAAACTCATCACCAAAAATCTCTTTTGGTGTTACTGTGAGTTTGTTTTCTTGACCTGGATTTGGTTGACTGTTCAAATTAGAATTAGCCTCACCTGGTTCAGCTGTTGTTGGTTTTGCAGTTTGTACGGGACTGGCCGTTTGACTTTCATTAAATAAGTCATCTAAAAAAGCGTTTTCTCCGCCTGTGTTTTCAGTAGTCATTGTTATACAAATTTAAAATGTTTGTTTCAATTTATGCAAATTATTTATTATTGAGGCATTTCTAACTGTTCTTGTGGTGCTTGCTGTTGATCTTCTTGAGGCATTTCTTGACCTCCTTCCGGTCCTTGTTGTTGAGGCATGAGCATAGGCAAAACAAAGCCTTGAACCAATGCTTGTTTCATTTGATTGTAAGATTGGTCGTTTGCTAATTCTTTGTTACTCATGTGTTTTACAAGTTCCAAAACCAACTCTTTTTTGAACTTCATTTGCTCAAGTTCTTGTGTTTGTTGTGCTTGTAAAGTTATATTTTCTCTTTGCAACTGCAATGCTTGTTTCTTCCTCTTTTCAAGTCTGAAACTCAATACCATTTGTGCTTGTTTGAGCATACCCTTGTCTATCATACCTACAATCATCAAGTAATCTGCATAAGAAATGTTCTCACCATCTTTACCAGGCTTTAGAGCTTCGGTTGCTGCTTGTAGGATTATGTTCTTAAACTCGTTTGAAGGCAATGCTTCAACTTTTAATCCATAAACCCTGTCAGCTGATTCTTTTGAAATCTTAAACATTTCCATTGATGACTTACCCATAACAGGGTAGTAAACATCGTAGCCATCTCCGTATTTAATTTGAATCTGTATTCTGTCACAAGCGTTTTTGGCTCCCATTTCTTTTAGTGTGGTATAAGCTGCATAAACTGGCTGAACGCTATCTGAAGTAGCTGCCACCGAAAGCTTGGCTTCTGTGGCTGTTGATTCGCCACTCTTTTGTGCAACTGCACTTACTCGGTCAATACCTGTAAGTTCTGAAAGGAACTGGAAATTGATTTCAAATATCTGAACAATTTCATTTAATAAGCCACCAATTCCACCTTCAGACCTACCGATTGGTTTTCCTGCTGGTGCGTTATACTTTCCTGCATGCGTAGTTGCTCTGTACACAACATCACCCGTTGCTCTTTTAAGGTTGATTAAATCTATCGGCTTTAACTCCCCATCCCCAAGGTTGATATTATTCAACGCGGTAATTTCAATTTCCAAACCAGCTGGTGAAGCCATGGCCAATGCGTTTTGTAACTTTAAAAACGCTAATTGTATTTGGTCAAGATTATTTCTTCCAGATTCTACAATTGATTTGCCTGGCAATGCGTATGCGTGTAACGAAAGTCTTGGTGTTCTTTTCTTACCAGACCTCGGTATATCATATTGCTGTCCATGTCTTAATGTTTCGTTTGTACCGACAATCCAATCGCAGAAATAAATGTTTGGAACCGTTGTTACCTTAGTTTTTTTCTTGTCAGAATTTAGCACTTGACCATGCTCTGATTTAGCGTAAATCTCTGTTCCGTATTTTGTCTTTCTAAGTGTTTTGTAATTGTAGTCAATTGACTGCCATTCACATAAAAGCACCGCAACCCTGTAATTGTCGTAGATGTAAGCGTTTGCTATTGGGTCACGATAGTCAACTACATTCTGAAAATCCCAAGTCCATATAGGATTACCAAGTCTGTTTGCAAATGTTCTTGCCAATGACATTAATTGCTTTTCTGGAAGGTCTGGCCTCCATGATCTAACCTCAGATATTGTATAGAATTTTAAGTAACCCCAAAATCTACTTTTCTTAAACGAGTTTTCTCTATCGTAGTCAATAATTAATCTCGCAAAGTCAACATACTCATATTTTTCAACGCCATCAACATCAATAAAATCCCTGTATGCTCCACAACCAATATCAACCAAGTCGCTGATAAGCTTTCTCTTGATTTCCTTGAAGTCTGAAACATATTCTGTGTACTCAATAGCTTTTTCCATGTCAATTTCGTGCTTGAGTTTAAAACCTCCAACACTATTGAATGCTTCAAGTTCTTCCATTGATTCTGCAATGTATTTTTTAGGTTCTGCCATTGGCTGAATACCTGCCATCTCTTGAATCTGCTGTACCAGTCCTCCGTATTGAGATTCAAACCAGTTATCCCACATCATGTTCTCTCTTTCTTCGCCACTAAGCGAATCAACTGCACTTACTCTGATTTTGTGGTCCTGTGTTTCAAGCCTTCCCATTACCTTTCTTTTGAAGGCAGGCATAGGAGAGAATATTTCCCAGTCAACATTGTAATATCCTTCCCTATTTGGGTTTTCATTTACTCCGCCAATGAGAATATCCATGTATTTATCTCTTGGTTGCGCACCAGCCCCATAAAGCCTTAATTCTTCCATCCTTCTTATTTGCTCAATAGAGGTGTAAGATTGGTTGCATAGAAACTTAGCGTATATGGCCTCTGCCCAAGCTATACACCATGGTGCTTCTTTTTTTACCTCTGGACTAACATCATCAGTTGGTTCAACTTTTGAAGTAACAGAGTTTCTTATCTTCTCATCATCGTGTAATGACATTAAATTATCGGACATGATTTTATTATTTATTCAAAATTACTAAGAATATCTTTTTTTTGTAAACAATTGAACGCCATTGGTTTTAATTTTTTCATTTGACCTTTTTTGAGCTTCAGTTTCATACACAATATTTGAACCCATAATTGCTCCTCCTCCAGCTACCAATAAGTCCAGATTTGTAAAGTCTTCCAAGCCTTGAGCCTCTCTTGCTTGAGTTAAAAAAATTAAATGTTTTTCTCTATGAGAGTGTTTTTCAAAATAATCCCTCAAAGTGTTAAAAAGTTTTTGCTGACTACCCCTTGAAGTGAATCCAGGGGTGTTTTTTATCTTTTTGGTGCTATGGTCAATATCATATTTCATGAATCCACCATAACCTCTTTCTTCAAAATGGGTCCATACAGCAGCAACATCTATCTCTGGAAATGATTTGCAGTTGTAATACAAACATGCCATCAATTGGTCTTCACAAAACTCTGGTAATGTTGGTGGCCTGTGTAGGTATGTCGCAACTGTTGTAAATGAACTCCAATCTTTGATAGGCTTTTTACCATCAAGTTCTTCATCAAAATTTAAAAATACTGAACCACCACCCAAAGACAGTCTTTTGCCTTGAACTTTGTTTGCTTTGAATGGGTCAGCGGAGTGCGTGTAAATATCTTCATAAAGAGGGTCTGGCCTCCATATATCGCCATCCAAATATCTTTTGTTGCTGTTAGGGTTTAGTTTTGTTATATACCATCTTCCAAACTCCGAATCCTCCTCAAAAACAACTATGCTGTCTTTCACGCCATCTCTCCACTTGAAGTTACCTTTTACTCCCAATGGCTCCTTGATGAATCTCAACTCATCAATTCTTTCATCTATCTTTTTAGTATTGAATCCTATGTCACCATCTTTTGACCTAAAGCACTCTCTAAATCTGATAGGAAATAAACGAACCTCTTCGTTGTACGCCTCAATATCTTCCGCATCAAGCAATGCCCTTCTTTTTGACAATAGCGCATCTTTTGAACCTATTCGTATCAACTTGCCATCTATACCCCTAATAGGCTTTTCTGGTGTTTCTATTACAGTATCTCCATATTCATCAATGTAACCCTCCAAACCATCGTAAGAGGGGAAATAAAAATTCATTAGGCCCGATGCTGTTTGGCCCGTAATATCTCTGTATTGCCAGTGACTAAGTTTGGCCAGCCTAAAGTAAGCCATACCGCCCTTCTTTTCCATTTCACCTACTGTTGATGGGTAACCAAGTAAACCACCAATTACAGCCCTGTTTCCTTGCGCTACGCATGGAACCAAAACTTTGTGTCTTTCATCTACCTCAACCTCTTTTGTCTTACCAGCCTCATCCACATCAAGCCAAAACATTTTAAGACCATCATAGAACGCTCCACTTGCTTTGTCTGAATATGTAATTCTTGACCTTAGGGCAATTGATTTGTTTTCATCTCTTTGCTTTTGGTTTGTAACCTTTTGAGATGTTTGAGGTCTAAAATGTAATTCCTTTGATGGGTCATCATAAGCTGATGTCATTGGTTTAAAGAAAAACATTTGACTTCTCCAGCCAGGAACAGATATGGTTGCAAATAACTCCAAAGCCTTTGTTCCTGTATCGGCCATGATTCCAGAGTGAACACCAAATCTTCTTCTGGTTTCAATGTACTGGGCGCATAAGTGTTTGTTTGTCGCTCCATCCCTTCGGCCCTTTGGGTACAAATATCCAATCATGGTTCTGTTTCCGTAAGATTTCATCTTAGCTTTTTTAAGCTTTTCATCTTCGTAAATAACATAACCGTTTTCAATAACAGGAAATTCGGTAGTCGTGTAAACATACCGAAGCGAGTGATACCATCTCCTATCTTTATCGCGATAGTCTGGTGACTTGTTATCTGCAAACCTCCAAAAGTTTATGTACTCATAGTGCCATCCATCAAGGTATGTTGGTTTGCCTTTTATCCATTGCCATTGGCCAGTAAATCCAGTTCTTATAACTTTCTTTATCCAATTTATTTCATCAAACCAAGATGCTGAATCGTTTTTTAGAACGGGCCATATTAAATCTGGGTTATTGTCATTTTTTTTGATTAAAGCTTCAAGCCTTGCAGGTACAACCTCCCTTTGAAAGAACTGCTCTTTTGCAGGTAATCCAAAGTTTACCATTTCGTGGTAATCAGGCATTTGAATTGTAGCAAAATTGTTTTCTATGGTGTGTACTTTCCAAGGTTTATTAGGAGCCGGAAGTTTAATCCATATAGGATGTAAATCTGGGTCATCTTGGTTCAATACTACATGAGAATCCTCCTTCTTGTAATCTACAAGAACATTAACATCCAATTCTGGGTATTTTGCTATTAAATCAGCAAGGAAGCTCATTTGGGTTTTCTTTTAGTTTAGCTGCTATTTCTTCTGGTCTTAACTCTACTCTATCCTCTAAATAAAATCTATACAATTCCTGTTTAATTTTTTCAGAGTTGTCGTTCTGCACTAACTCATCTTGCGTTGCTGTTAGTTCATCTTCAATTTTGGTAAACTGATTAATGTCCTTTGTGGCTCCATCTAAAATCTCCTTACCTGCTCTTGCATACGCTTCTTGTAAAATGCAATACTTTTGATATGTTACATCTTTTTGTATTGAAACATACCTAACTATCATTGCGTTTATTTGCTCAATCTCACACATCATCATGGCATCTACAAGCCTTTCAAATCTGTTTGAGGTTCTTTTAAAACCAGCCAACTCCGCAGCCAGTATCTTTGTTTTCATTATATCAGAGGTTCTTAATGGACTTTTCTTATCGTAAACTCCAATAATGTACTTTAATACCTTTCTCCTGTGTAGGGGAACAATAGCATTAAACTCTGAATACTTTTGAAATAACTGGTTTTTAAAATATGGATCATCGCTATCAGACATCAAGTCTATGCGCATATCCATTTTGGAAAAATCATATTCGCTTAAATCCATTTTGCAATAGCGTATTTTATTGCGTACCAAACAATACTAATTCCACCAATCCATGCTAAAATTTTAACCCACCAAGGAATGTAGGTTACAGTTGAAACTACAACCTTTGTTTCTTCGCTGTTTTTTTGCATTACAGAGAGTTTATTTATCTCGTAGTCCTTTTGTGTTATTAATTCTTGAAACCTGCTTGTAGTGCCTTTTAAATCATAATTAAAATAAACCTTTCCATTTCTTACTTTGATTGTAAAGACATCACCGTTTCTTCTGACCGTAGTTTTACTGTTTTCGTCACATGGAATACTATCGCTTCCCGATACCCCTTCAACGATTACAATAGAATCTTTTGTCTTAATTACAATACTGTCTTTTATAACCAGACTATCTTTAACTACAATAGAATCCTTGATTCTTGTTTCTGGTGGAAACTTTTTTTCGCAAGCTTGTTTTGTAACGCAGCTTGAAAGTAGTAATAATATAAATATGTACCTCATAACTTCAAATATAATAAAAAACCGAAGCTAATCGTTACTTAACTTCGGTTAATGTTGTATAAAACACTAATATTCAATATAAAAAACTAATGTAAGTCATCGGCTTCCATCAATACTTCAGCAATTAATTTTGCTACACTTTCTATGGAATGAAAATATTTATCAAGGTCATCTTTGTTTGTAATAAAACAAACTTCAATAAGCATGTTTATTCCGATAAACTTAAATATACCAAGAGTTTTTCTTTGCGATTCTTGAGGAAATTTTAATCCACGATATTTTATTCCAATAGCTTTTGAAACACCAAAACCTATTTTATGTGCAATTTTTAACTCATTGGGTGTTGCGTTTTCTGGAACAAATATTTCTGTCCCAGTTGCACTTGGACTTCCTGCATTAAAGTGTATATCAAAAGTTACACTACCACTACCTGTTTTAATATTGGATGTTGTTTGAGATAGTGTCCAAGAATCTTGGTCTTTAACGACTTTGTATTTTGGTGAAATATAACTTGATATTTTTTCTCTTAAATGCTTTGTTAAGTCGGATTCCATAAATCCGTTTGATATAGCACCAGGATCGTTGTTGTGGTGTCCAGCAGTAATTACTATCATAAATTTATTAAAATAAGAAAACAAACCATAAGAGCAACAATAAAAAATGCCAACACTAATGAGGTGTAATCTACTCTGTTTGGATTGTTTTTGTTGAAATCGCTTTTCATTTTACTCCTCCTCGTTGTTTTTTTCAGATGGATCAGACTTCCTCATTATTACGGAAGTAAAGTGTTTTAAAATATCAATTCCGGTTATAGATTGAATATTTTCTCTTAACGATTGTAGTTCAGCCAAAGCGATAATTGCAACTACTGGTTTTACAAATGGAATTTCTTCACCGAAATAAACTTCGGCCATCCTTACAACCAATATGCAAATTATATAAGCGCAACCAGAGTAAAACTTTTGAATAACCTTCCTACTTGTAAAAGTATCGGTCCTATGACCTTTTATCATTCCTGTTATCCAATCTGCCATAACAAGCATACCGACAAAAATTAATGCCGGTACTATTGGTGAAATATATGAAAGCACTCCTGCTAAAATATAGGGTGCGTATTTTATAGCTAATAGCTCTAATGGAACATTGCTAGATTTCATTATTTTCAAAGGGGTTTTTATATCCCTCTAAAATGTCACAAATCTGAATTATAGTCACTGGTAAACCATGCTTTTTAATCTTAGCTTTTACAAGGCTTATCTCTTCTGATTCCATTAAAAAATCTTCGTTTGATTTGTGTCTTGAAATTTTAACAATCAATTCACCACATTTATAAGATTCCTCTGGTGGTTGACCTTCTTGAACCATGTTTAAAACATTGATTATAATGTCTTTTACAGAAATAGCTTTTCCGTTTTCGGTGATTGGCTCACCTGTAGCTGTAAGAATGTTTTGGTTTATATTGACTTTTGACATGTGACAATTATAGGGTTTTTTTACAAAATTACAAAGTTGATGTAAAAGTTAAACTTGGATTTAATACTGACAAATGCAAGATATATAGATCATGCAATTCAGCAAGAATATCTCCAACTAAATCTTCCATCTCTATTGGCGGTAAATTGTATAAAAACGAATTAGATTCTGTTCCAATGTAAGAATCTATGTAGCCCTGTGGCGCATCATTTTTAACACCCAATCTTGTTGAGTAGTTAACCACTATTTTTTCTACCTTAATCGGTGTTTGAGTTTCCTCTGTTGTAGCTAAAAAGCTAGGGATGTTTACTAATATCATGATATAATTAATTAATTTCCAGCTACTGCCGGTATTCTGTATGATGTACCTGTTGAATCAAAGATAACTAAATAACCTGCTGGTGTAACTGTTGTTGCTACATAAGCTGCATGTGTTTTATGCTTACCCATTATAAATGTATCACCACTTCCATCAGCAAAAACAGCTTTTAAGGTATCTCCTGCCGCAGTAGTTGTAGCAACAGCAAGTGCTGGTGCCGCTGTTCCGGTTGGACCAAAAGCTAATCTTTGTATTGCTGTATTGTCTGATTTTGTGAAACCCGGAATACCATCTCCAGTTTGAAATACTAATCTAGCACCTTGTGTTACATTTCCAAATTCAACTCTTGTTAATGTTGTGTTTGCATTATTTCTAATTCTAAAAGCACCATCACCATTTTCAGAAAGTGTAATTCTACTGTTTATTAAAATTGTTCCAGTTGTTGAAAAGCTATTTCCAACAATAGCACCAATCATAGTAAATGTACTGGTGTTTAATGTTGCAACCAATCCACCGCTTATTGTTTCAAATTGCATTTCAAAAGAAGGTGGGTTAGCTGGTGCAAATGATTTTACATACATCCTATAACCACCAGTAAGACTTGTACTTGTTGTGTTATTCCATCCGTTTGCAGAAAAATACAAAACTGGTGAGTTTTGAACAGGTGCAGCACCAGATGCATTTGTTGTTGCATTTAAATAAAAACCAGATGTGGTTGTCGTTCCTGTATTTGTAATACCTACTGTTTGTGTTGCTGTGTATGTCTGAGCAATTTCAAGACCAGCAAGTGTCATTGATGAATTAGGAAGTGTAAATGTTTTATCACTTGTTGTTATCGCGCTTGTATTAAAAATTGCAGCACCAGTAGCAGTTCCTATCTTAACTCCAAGATAACCATTTGTACTGTAAAATAGTGTTGTGTTATTTGCTGTACCGGTTGGAGTAGTAACCCATGAACCACTTACAAATCCACTATGAAACAAATTAGATACAAAAGTATTTGATTGGAATGTTTGAATTGCTGTATATGTTTGAGCAATGTTTATCCCTGCAAGAGTTACTGCTGCAAAGTCTGGAAAAGTATAAACACTATTTTGTGAAATAACTCCACCAGTCCTTAAAGTGGTACTATATAAGTTGGCGTTTTGCCATTTAATATCACCATTACTGTCAGCAAATAAGGCTGTGTTTTGGCCAGAGGCAGTCGCATCAGAAGCTTGATGTCTTAAATGAATATGACCATTACCATTTGTTCCAGAAATTTTTAAAGAAGTGCTATTTGTTTCTCCTATTACAGTTAATGCACTATTTATTGAAACAGCAGTTGTAGATAATTGCAAAGGAGAGGCTACTCCATCTCCATCGTTTACGGCTTGTAATGTTGTGCTTAATGGTGCATTTAAACCATTTAGGTTTAATATTCCTTTGTAGTTTAGACCTATGTTTTGTCCGTTTAAATTTGCCATGTTATGACCCCCAAATTAAATTTGTTAATGAACCCCATATTTGAGATATAGTATTGGCTCCCCATAAGTAACCAATGCTTATTGTGTTTGAAAATGCGTAACCACTACCAACACTATCTGTTGCGGTTACTTTTAATTTTAAATTTTTATTACTATCAGCAACTTGTATTGCGTAAGTATCGTTAGTTTCTCCAACTATTGGAGTACTACCTCTATACCATTGATAAGTATATGTAACTGTTCCTGTTGTGTTAGTCCATGTACCATTAGAAACAAGACTTAATAAACTTCCAACTCCTGTACCATCAGAATCAATTTCTGGAGGCACAGTATTGATAGGACCAACAGGACCAGTTCCTGTGGTTAAAATCCTTCTTAGAGATTGACTTGTTCCTATGCCAATACCAGTAGCCATTATTCAGCAGGATATTTTCTTGATGTATATTTTTGAGGCATAAGTAAGTGTAGTTCAACAAGTCCGCTTACTCCGCTTGCTACAGCTACTTTTGAAAAGGCAGCTCTTTTTGGGCATAAAATAGCACCAGCAGGTATTATTTTACCTACTATGTTTTGACCTATTTGACCTGTATTGTCCTCAGCACTAAACATAACATTTTGTGATAATGTTTGATTATATGTAGGACTTGAAGGGTCATTGTCAATATATTGTTCTTCTAATGAATCAAATTCAGTATCGGATAATACAACAATTCTACCAATACCATAATCTAAACCTGTTAAATCTAAAGCTTCTCCAATACTAAGGTAATGAGTTACCGTACCTGCTATGTTTGAAATATCATCATTCATAATTGTATCTTTTTGTAATTCAAAGATAAACAATTTTTATTTTATCAAACAATTGCTTTTTAAAAAACGAAAATTATATTTGCTACGGATGCGCTATTATTTACGAGAGATAATACCGTATTACGGAACAGTTTTTTAGTGTTAAACCCTAAAAACTTAAACCCCCAGACTAATCTCGTAAGTTCTGGGGGTTTTTTTTATGAGAAAATTTATAACAATTGACCAAGAATGTGTAATGGCTTGGCAAATCAATTATCAAGAAGCAGTATTATTTTCTTGGATGTATTCACTTCCTTCATGGGCCAGTCAGGTTTTTGTTGATGGTAAGACATTCTACTTTGCTGCGCATTCTAAAGCATGCTCTGACCTACCTGGTTTAACAGAAAAAGAAGACACAATGTATCGCTACTA
>Ga0315909_10001496_pt1 | contig 31583 bp, 49 predicted proteins | sample LakEriMetagenome_11_FD_203527 | JGI IMG/M metagenome (GOLD analysis project Ga0315909, IMG submission 203527) | Freshwater fungal communities from buoy surface, Lake Erie, Ohio, United States - Buoy 2 MA125 | ecosystem: Environmental > Aquatic > Freshwater > Lake | place: USA: Lake Erie, Ohio... | reverse complement strand
TGCTGATAACGACTCCGGCAATCGCTCAGGAGGCGTATAACTTTTCGAATCCTTCCTTTTCAGGTCAAGGCTTTTCTCAGCATATTCTTACTCTCGAACAAATGACTCAAAAGAACGAGCAAGCTATTGACGAACGTGAGAGAGCATTGGCTGAACAAATTCAGCGTGAACTTGATAACTCGAATCTTAATAAATTCTTGAACAATGTCGAAGCAAGAATATATGCTGAGATGTCAAAGCAACTTGTTGATGCTATTTTTGGCGACGACCCAAGCGAATCAGGCGTTATTGAACTTGGTGGTAACACGATCGAGTATCGAAACGACGGTGTTGATGTATATCTTACAATCACAGATCAAGATGGTAACACAACTGAGATAGTAGTACCATACGGAACATTGGGAATCGGATGATGAAGTATCTTATCATTCCGCTTATGATTGCTGGCTGTGTCAGTACAACTGCAGTTCATGAAGACCCTGAACTGGTTATGCCTACACAAACCTACGAAGTGCCTGAGCCTAAAGGTGGAAAGGTTGTTGTTGGAGTGTACGGATTTGCAGATCTAACTGGTCAACGGACAGGAACTACATTATCGTCAGCAGTGACTCAAGGTGCCGAGAATTACCTCATCACCGGACTAAAAGACTTCGATGGCGGTAGTTGGTTTAGGGTTGTCGATAGAAAAGGTATCGACAATCTAATTAAAGAAAGACAGATTATTAAGTCATCGAATCCAACATTTACTGATGAAGATATGCCAACTATGCTTTACGCTGGTATATTAATCGAAGGCGGAATAGTAGGATATGATTCAAACGTGGTTTCAGGTGGAGATGGCGTACGAATATTTGGCTTAGGTACAAGTGGCAAGTATTCAAAACATGTCGTGACGATATCACTTAGAGCGGTTTCTGTCGCGACAACAGAAGTTTTAGCGAGTGTACTAGTGCAAAAAACGATTGTAAGTAAATCAGAAAACTTAACTGTCGTAGCATTCTTTGATCAAGACACTCAAACAGTTGAAATGGAATCGGGATCGAATTATAATGAACCTTCGAATTATGCTGTTCAATCAGCTATCGAAAAGGGTATCTATGAATTAGTTATAGAGGGAAAAAGGCAAAAAATCTGGTAAGAGGAAAAGATGAAACATTTAGCTATTACAGCAGTGCTTGTAATGGTGCCTACTATAACATTTGCAGATCAGTCTGTGTACATTGACCAGGCAGGTGAAAATTTAAACGCTACTATTATCCAAAAGTTGGGTGATAATAACACGATCGGTGATATCACTGCCACCGACAAATACTTCTATCTCGATGGTGACGATATGACACTCACCTTTGGAATGGAAGGCGACGGAAACAAATTAATCGGTTCAATCTCTGGTGACACCTTAGATTTTACGTTATCACAAATCGGTGATAACAACCTATTTGAGATCTACGCTTCGCTTGCTTCGAGTAGTTCTTTAACATGGAATATTGTTGGTGGCTCAAATGAAGTGTATTTGAACATGGGTCAAGTGGTGAGTGCTGAATACACGACTCTTGATTACGGCATAAATGGAAGCGATAATATCTTCGATATTGATATTGACTCGGATGGTGCTACTCACACATTTGATTTAAATGGTGATAGTAATGAATATACGATTACGCAAACTGGATACGGAAGTTCACTCGAAGGGCATCTTATTACGATTGACGCTACTGGCGACTTCAACGAAGTAACTATCTTACAAGAAACCACAACTGCGCAATCAATCATTAATATGGTGACTAATGGATCGAATCAGGTTATTAGCATTACTCAGTCTGATTAATCTGATTGCTGTACCTGCGATAGCTGGAATTGGAGAAATAACTGAGTACACTGGAAACGGAATGGTCGAGCGCTCTGAAGAAGAGATTAACGCCGACCTTTCGTTGACTATTGAAATGAACGATTATATTCAAACCGCAAAGGGTGTTATTGGTATCACCTTTGATGATGAAACACAAGTAAAAGTATCTGAACACTCCGAACTGACTATCGACGATTTTGTATATGATCCAAGTACAACCCAAGGGTCTTTAGGACTGAAGGTTGCCATGGGCACGGTGAAGTATGCTTCGGGAAACATCGCGCACTCAGATCCCGATAGTGTTGATATCGAGACGCCTTCTGCAACAATCGCTGTTCGCGGTACAGCCTTTACTATGACTGTTGACGAACTCGGCAAGTCAATCGTAATTCTTGTTCCAAATTTAGATGGGTCAGTTGGATCCATTGAGGTCTCGAATGATGCAGGCTTTGTTATTTTAAGCCGAGCGTTTGAAGCTGTTCAAGTAAGTTCTCGAGACTCAGCTCCATCAAAACCAATAATAATATCTATTGATGAAAACAACATCGATAACTTTATGATTATTAGCCCACCCAAAATAGTAAAAGATAAGCTTGTGAAAGAAGCAAAGAGCAGTAATCCTCTTGACGAGAATGAGTTAGATATTGACTTACTTCAAGCTGATTTTATCGATACAAAGGAGCTAGACTTTAACGAACTAGATGTGAGTTACCTTGATGAAGTTATTTTCGAAGATTTCCTCAGATCTGATGATCCTTCAGCGCCAGACGGTGTAATTCCAGGTCAGAATTCAGCTACAGGTGTTATAACTATCAAACAAGACCCCTACGTTGAAGTGATAAGAATGTCTTCTAAATCTACGTTCGATGTTAAGTTTGTGGAAGAAACTGGTTTAAACATGACAGCTATACAGGGTGAAATAACGATAAATATAATAACTCTCGATGGCCAATCAAGTAATTTTATAAGGTTAATACAACAATGAAAATATTATTATCGCCAATCTGGGCAATCATCACAACCGCGCTTTTGACTTGGTTAACTTTAGCAAATCCTACATTCTTGCAAAACGTAGAGTTAAAGCTTTTTGATCAAATGATTGTTCAAGAACCAGTAAAGAACACCGATGCGGTTCTTGTCGATATCTCAGAAAAGACTCTTGACAAGTACGGGCAGTTCCCGTTCCCACGAGACACCTACGCAGATATTATTACTCGATTAAGAGAATCAAACGCTGGTGTAATCGTACTCAACCTTTCTTTCCCTGAAGAAGATAGAACTGGCAAAGATAGTAAGTTTATCGAAGTGCTTCCTCAAGGTGTAGTACTGGCACACTTCCCTTCAGAGAAGACTGAAGGTAGAGCCGCATACACAACCGGCATGGTAGAAGTTGGACCACCTGCTTCATACTTCGTACCAAAATATAAAGGAATTGCAGCTAACCTACCACAATACGAGGCAGCAGCTTCTGGTATTGGTATTGCAAACACTCTTCCAGAGATTGATGGTGTAGTACGTAGATTACCAATGGTATCTGCCGTAGATGATAAACTGTATCCATCGATCGTGCTTGAAGTATTTAAAACCTACATGGCAACTAATACGTATCAGATCAAGTCTTCTGACTTTGGTGTTGAAGCTGTACGTGTGAAGGGATTTGATGCTATCAAAACAGATCCACTTTCTCGTATTTGGGTTAATCCAAACTTTACATTCCAGCGTTATGATGCTGCCGACAACTTTCCAGATCTAATGGGTGCGACAGTCTTTATCGGCGTTACAGCTGAAGGCATATCAAATCCTGTGCCTACTGCAGCTGGAGCGGCTTACGGCCACGACGTAGTAGCAAAAGCATTTGCCTCGGTAACAAGTGGTTACAACATTGTAACTCCTATGGAAAGCGAACTCTATAAGCTAGCTGCTATCCTGGGTCTTGGTCTAATGATCGTGTTGAGTAGCTATGTAAGATTCGGTTGGGCGCTTCCTATCGTGCTTGTTGTTGGAGCAATTGCATATCCGTTCTACTTGTTTGCTTCAAGTTCTGTATTAATTAACACCGCGATTCCGGCACTGATGTCGATCCTTGTCTTTGCGCACGTCTACGGTGTAAAGTATGGCCAAGAATACTTCGCGAAGATGCAGATCAAGAAACAGTTTGGTACTTACCTATCTCCAGCGATGGTTGAAAAGCTACAAAAGAATCCTGATTTACTCAAGCTCGGTGGAGAGACTCGTGAACTCTCGATCATGTTTACAGACGTTCGCGGATTCACTACTATCTCTGAACACTACGGAGAAAATGTTCAAGGATTAACACAGATCATGAACCGTTATATGACAGCCATGACTGCCAAGATTCTTGAGAATGAAGGAACTCTTGACAAATACATTGGTGACGCACAGATGGCTTTTTGGAATGCTCCTCTTGACGACTCTCAACACGCAAAGAACGCAGTAAGAACTGCGCTCGCTATGCTCGAAGACTTGGAGAAGTTCAATGAAGAAATTGCTAAAGAAGGTGTGCCAGCTTTTGGAATGGGACTTGGGATTAATACTGCTAATGTGGTTGTGGGCAATATGGGTTCTTCTCAGCGCTTTGATTATACTTGCTTAGGTGACGGTGTTAACCTAGCATCTCGTCTTGAAGGGCAGTCAAAACCATACGGTGTGAAGATGATCCTTGGGCCGGTGACTGCTCAGCAAGTAAGAGACGAATTTGACGTATGTGAACTCGATCGTATCGCTGTAAAAGGTAAGACCGTTGGTGTAAAGATCTACACGATCCGTGCTCAAACAGAAGAACATTCAGCATTCTTAAGAAGCTATTACGATGGTAATTGGACGACTGCGATTTTTCATTTAGAAAAAGCAAGAGCAGTCTCTCCCGGTCTAAATGGATACTATGATGCAATGTATGATCGTATTAAGAGCGGAAAGGCGCCATCAAACTGGGATGGTACTTACCGATCAAATTCAAAGTAACGGAAACAACATGTCAGAAGATATTAAACTTGACGAATGTGAAGTGGTGGATGAAAAGTTGAATATGAAAGAAAAACAACTAAAGATTGAGAATGAGGACAAGAGAGAAGATGCTCAGCGTAAGATGGCTTGGTTCGCACTCTTTGGAATGCTATTGTATCCTATATCAGTTGTAATCGCAGCATGCTATGGATTAGATCATGCTGCTACAGTTCTAGGTGATATTGCTCCCACTTACTTCGTATCAGTCGCAGCGATCGTAGCTGCGTTCTACGGTGCACAAGCGTATAACGCTGTTAAGGTGAATTCGAAACCATCAGATGGTAATTGAGAACAAAGTTCTCTACTAAAAGTTTAGTTAATGCAGCAAGAGCTATAGTTTGGCGATCAGCCGGATTATGGCTCTTCATCATTTCAATTACTTGCTCTGCCATCTTTCGATAAGCATCTTCTTCTTTGATGGGAATCATTCCCCAATCAATAGGATCGCCGTTCTCGATCTCATGCGCAAGTTCGACTAACTGATCGATGTTCATGCCGTGTAATATGAAGTGTGACCAGTTTTGCTGAGTTCTTCGAATTTAACTAGCTTTCCGTCTTCATAATATTCCCACAGATGTTCGATACCATCAATGAACATTTCTTCAGTTTCCTTGGTTTCTTCTTTGACTTCTTCTGGCATGTTTTCCTCTTTTGAAACTACAAAGCGGCCAGAGACAAACTCTAGCCGCTACGATTGGTGCTGAAGGAGAGAATCGAACTCTCATTGATGGGATACGAAGCCATTGTAATACCACTATACTACGTCAGCGTGAATGGTGCTGCCACGAGGACTCGAACCCCGCACCTGATGCTTACAAGGCAACTGCTCTACCTGATGAGCTATGGCAGCGTTATTTTGGAGCGGGTAGCCGGAATCGAACCGGTCTCCTACAGCTTGGAAGGCTGCCTGGCTACCATAGCCTTACCCGCGTTATTCTTATTTATACTTGACGCTTCCACTCAACGCCATCATACTCGATATTTTTTGCATGAGTGGAGTAGAATCGTAGTTGTGCATCCGAAAACGCATTCTTATCTGTACTAAATACGGTTACCTTAATCGATTCGAGTACATTCTTTTTGTACGGAGTAGCAATGAATGTAGACTTCCTAAAGCCTTTCTTCATCAATTGTTTACCAGCGCCATATGGTTGGTTGTTCATGATGTCTTCGAGTTCTTCACGAGTTAGCATAGAGAGTACCTCTTTTGGTTATATGGATAGTCTATACTAACTCGATCAGAATGTCAACTAGTTTATTGCAATTTTGTGCTCGTCTCTCCGAGCTGTCATGTTTCGCCGGCTAATACACCAGGCCTTCATCTTACATTTCGATGGGTTAGCTTCTATATCGCTTACTATCCACAAATTAATTGACTGGATGGTCTGTGGACCTCGACGATACTATCTAACCTTTTGCCAATGTGTAATTGCTTACACTGAGCTTGGTTGCAGTATCCATCCAAATAGTATTTATTAAAGTCCTAACCAACCTAACACTTTCTTTTCGTGTTCTTTCCAAGGTTCTGGGTCATATTCGTAACGCATACGTTCTCTATTCCACTTTTTGCTTAGCTTGTCGGCAGGTGGACCGTACTTGTTAACCATTTCACAAAGACGTGGAAAGATCCAGCAGCGCAACACAGCAAGATCATTACACTTGTGTTCAACAGTCTTGTAATCTTTACCAGCGAGATATGTACGAGCAAGGAAGGTAGCCCTATTCTCATTGCGAACATCCCAGCGACGATGCTGTTTTAACGACATCATAGTGGCATGTTCTTTATCGTAAGTTTGCTGATGGGTCTTCAACCAATCAACTTGTTTACGAAATTTCCGCTCTTCAAAACGAATGATACGAGCTTCTTCGGAAAGGTGTTTCGATTTAATTTTAAGTTCTACAGACATTTTATTCTCCTAATTGGGTAATTCAGTTTAGCTTCATAATGTTGGACCCAATTAGGGTGGTTTAGTAATCTACGAATTAAATTCTTTCATAGTGTTTCTCCTTTGTTGTAGTAGGTATTCGACTCTAACATATGCACGTCCTGAGAAGGATTTTATCGGTTTTACCAGCATATACGGCGCTAGCTAATATAAGAATTCATGAGTTGTCTCGTTTACTCTCATGGGTTACCTATAACGTCGAATTCTTGGTGGCCCTAGTGGGATTTGAACCCACATTCGGTGGTTTAGAGGCACATGCATAACCTGGTCATGCTCTAGGGCCATATTAGAACAGGATCGTCTTTTTGCTATATCCGAGCTATTGATTGCTGAATCGATCCTAAATCTTGGTCCGGCATGCAGGGATCGAACCTGCGACCTCTTGATCCCAAATCAAGCGCGCTACCAGGCTGCGCTAATGCCGGATATTCTGGCATCGGTGGTAGGAATCGAACCCACTGCGCGCGGTTTTGGAGACCGCCGCTCTACCATTGAGCTACACCGACATAAATTTTGGCTCCTCGTGTTGGGCTCGAACCAACGACACTCTGATTAACAGTCAGATACTCTACCAACTGAGCTAACGAGGAATGAATTCTTTGTCCATTGTACACCCGCAACGGACTAACGACTTGATAGGGTGACCCTCAGACTGAGTAGTTGAACTTCTGACATCTTTTAATGTTCAACTTCTACGTGCCAACTCGTCTTCTCATGGTGTCGTCTTAACTTCAATCTCTGTTTTCACGTACACCCCAGCGCATTGCATATTTCAGTAAAGTTTGGGTGGCCGACCCTCATCTACGGGATGCACGTGAAAACAGAGTACTCGTTACAACACTATTTATAGTCGGGTCTTATGGGGTTATCCCTGCCCGATGATTAACTAGAACTTCTACCGTCATGATCTCGGATCGTCTTGGTTTTCTCGTTCCTTACTATTACAATATATACCTTTTGAAAGCAATGTCAACTACTATTTTTAGTTTTTCGCACTTTTTTCTTTTGATCTTGCATGAGGTGCAAGTGCTTCAGCCGTAGTTGTTCTTCTTCTCGTTCTTCGCGAGACTCTCGAATCGCTTTAATGGCTTTGACCAATTTACGATGCGCTCGAGCGACGAGTGATCGTTGGAATCGATCTTTGCGAGAAGGTTTTTCGATACGGATTTCTACGTCGTCGGTAATTACTTCAGTCATAACATCACCTCATTGTTGTTGTATGGCGGACAGCATTGGAATCGAACCAAAGAGATTGCTCTCCGAACCGCTTTCCAGGCGGCCTCCCGCACCAGCTAGGAATTACCATCCATACTTTGAGGATCTGTTATATTTATGGCGGATACGGCAGGATTCGAACCTGCGGACCCCTTTCGGGATCGACGGTTTAGCAAACCGCTGGTTTAAGCCACTCACCCACGCATCCAGTATTATCCAGCAGATCGAGTAAGGAAGTTCAATCTGATCTTTTCTGGGCTGAAGTACTTAGTGATAAGCTCTTCTGCAATCTTTACGTCAACAGTCTTGCACGAGAAGATGTCAATGTATGCATCACCATTTGAGTCAACAAGATGCCCAGAGATATTGCTCGTCTCGATCATCTGAATGAAGCTGATGCCAGCCTTGTCAGGTGCATGTGTAGCAAAATGCTCGATCATCGGTTCGCCATATGCAATCATATCAATCGCTGGCACCAACTCTTTAATGAAGTTGTAAACGTTTTCTTTGCTTGTAATTTTGTCAATGTCACATGCAGCGCAGTCGAACATTGCGTGATAGCCCCAATAAGCCATGTTATCCTCCATTATTGTTGGTGCCCTTGGTGAGACTCGAACTCACACTTTCCGGAGTTTGAAGCCGGTGACTCTGCCAATTGGCCTACAAGGGCGTTATCTACGATTGTCTTTCAGTTGCTCGAGAACTCGTTTCGCCTTTTCGCGGAACTCTGCGTCAGTAACAGTCTCAGAGTCGACGTCATTGCGAAGAGTGTATTTGATACCTTCGTATCGATACAGAGCTTCTTCCATCGAGGAAGCGTGGAACTGGATGCGCTCAACAGTCGCTTTCAGCATCGAGAAGTCATAGGTCTCGAACATCTTACGGATGGTATCAAGTTCGGAACAAATGTAACGGTTCACATCAATCGTGTACGGTACTTTCGACATCTCATCCTCATTTTGAATTGGTGCCCATGGAGGGACTCGAACCCCCAACATACGCGTTCTAAGCGCGCCGACTCTACCAGTTGGCCTACATGGGCAATAATGGTGCGGAATGAGAGGGTCGAACTCCCGGCCAGATGCGTGTAAAGCACCTGCTCTACCACTGAGCTAATTCCGCTTAAGTTTATTTCTCAAGTCATTAAAACTTGTTTCTCTTTGCTGATCTTCTACGTTAACTGCTGGTTCAATATCATTATGAATGACGATGTCACCTTCAATTCGTTTTCTTACATCAGCAATTCGTTTACGTAGAGAAGCAATTTCGGCTTGATAATCCATTGCATCTCCATATTTTGGCGATCCTAGAGGGACTCGAACCCTCTTCACCCGGTGGACAGCCGAGCGTAATACCCATATACGATAGGACCAATTCTTATTTAATCTATATCAACTATTTGTTGGTGTCAACTACTTTTTTCAAGTAGTCGTAAGTTTCTTCGTAAGTCTTAAAGACCCTTGTTCCATGCTTGCTCATGACTCTCACTGACGATCCAAAGCATTGAACAAGTCCAAAACCTGGGTACCTACCGTTGCCAAGGAATCGAGAGTTCCATCGGGTACGACGAGGTACAGGATCATGAAACAGATGAGGTATGCTAAGAATAGTGCTGCAATTTGTATAGAACTCTTCTTTCTCTTGAATTGTTTTCATATTATACTTTCTGGAGCGGAGAACGGGAATCGAACCCGCGACCTACTGCTTGGCAAGCAGTGGCTCTACCTCTGAGCTACCTCCGCGTTATTGAATACGATGGAATAGTGAGCGACGGTAGCGACCCGTACCTCTTGCTAGTTTATGTGTTAAGATAACCAAGACTCTAACACAACCATCGTAACTTGGTGGACCCTAGGAGGATCGAACTCCTGACCTCCTGAATGCAAATCAGGCGCTCTCCCAGCTGAGCTAAGAGCCCAAATAATAACAGGATCGTTTTGTCCGCTAAGACTTCATGCATTTTTAGCGTTTTGGTTTGCTGAACCGATCCTTTAACTTGGCGGAGAGCGTGAGATTCGAACTCACGGAACGTTTCCGTTCGACAGTTTTCAAGACTGTAGGCATAAACCACTCGCCCAGCTCTCCGTATTCTTGCCACTCTACACCCTCGTGGCGGGTCTCCTAGCTATCTATAACTCGTATAAAGCCCGAGGTTTCGCGGTGTCTAGGACGTTGGCTATTTGGTTGCGGTGGGAAGGACTCGAACCTTCGATTTACTGGTCATGAGCCAGTCGAGATGCCTCTTCTCTACCCCGCAATAACTCTGTTTTCAGCTGAAACCCAACACGCTCCTCACCGCTAAGCAAGGTATGTCAAGAGTCTCATGTGAAAACAGAATTTCTTCTGTTTCTAAATTTTCAAAGAGCTACAAGGTTTCCCTCATGATTTATATTTATACCATGTTTTAAACAATGTCAACAACTATTTTTTGTCAGGATCGCTTGTTTGCCACGGAATCGAACCGCACAGTTTGATTAAGAATCAAATGCTCTACCATTGAGCTAAGCTATTGTTTGCTGCAACGATCCTAAAGTAGTAGCTACGCCTTAGTAGGCGTAGCGATCGTTCATAAGAGCCTTCACCATCACGTTGTATGGAGTGAAGTCTTCAAGGTCGTTTGCAAGAACGCTCTTCATGATCGCCGGTGAGAAGCCAGAGATATGAGCAGTACCGCGTTCGTCAAACTTGACTGGAGTGTTACCGTTTTCCTTACCGTACATAGAGACGTTCCAGAAGACAATCTTAGGAACATTGTAACCAGCGTCCTCATACTTACGCTTGATCATTTGCATAGCAGAGTCATCGTAGCGAGTGCACTGGTCAAACTGCATGTCCGAAAGAATGAGCAGCATCTGAGGCATGTCTTCATCTGCAACATTACCCTTGACAGCGATCTTGAGGATCTCGTCAAATGCTGCGTGCAGATTGGTGTTCATTTCCCAGTGGGCTTTTTCCATCTGCTTCATCTTCTGAGACAGAGTGCCCTTGAGGTGTTCCATCTTAGGCTTACCAGAGAAGGTCAGGAACAGGTCCTTGAAGTCTCCAGTGTTCTTGTCTGCACAATAAAGACCAAGCGAGACAGCGATGTCGATAGGCTGAAGAGCGCTGTGGCCGTAGTGCAGCGAACCCATGGAACCAGAAACGTCGACCATTGGCATGATACGAGCATCACCGATAAAGTTAGGCAGAGCCTTCCACTGTTCGTCTGCAACAGCTGCGTTACCCTTTACGACTGACTTAACAACATCGTAAGGATAAACTGCTCCCGCGTTGATCTTGACCTTCACGGTACGTTCAACTTCTGGCTTCTTCAGTTCCGCAATGTAAGCAGAGTATGCGTCCTTTGCGTTACGGCCAAAGGCCTTCTGGTAACGAGCAGATGCAAGAGAAGGAACATGCGAGAAGTTGATTGCTTCCCATTCCTTAGCGCACATCTTGCTTTCAACAACGTTGGTCAGACCAACAATAAGCTTACGGTACTGCTTAGGAGTCAGTTCGAGGAACCGAGTCAGTTCAACAGCAACCGGACCTTTACGAGGCATCCACTTTGCAGCAAGACCATCCTTGTTAGCAAGTGCTTCACGAATGAATGCAAATGCCTTCTTACGGTTGATCGGATCTTTGTAGGTGAACAGGTCATCCCAACGTCCCAGTTCAGGAACCTTGGACATAAGCTTACCCGCAAGAGTTGGGTCGGTAGTCTCTAGTGCGGAGAGCAAATTACGGAAGGTAGCACGTTCACCAGCACCACCACGAATATCACGTGCCCACAGGAGCATGCGAAGAGTCAGATCCTGGTTTTCGACCAGAGATGCAACGAACTGCTTGGTGATATCAGTACCACGAGCGGAACCGATCAGACCGAACAGATCAAGAACAGGAGACTTAGAAGTGGCACGCGCCTTCATACCGTTTGCAGTACGAGCAGGAGCTTTGTTCTGAGCCTTCTTAACAGCGTTTACAAAAGACATAGTGTATTCCTTTCAGGTTGGATTTACGGATTCGAACCGTTAAGTTTGTTTTCAAGACAAATTGGGAACCATTCCCGGTTTTAGTTGCTGAAACCAACCTATGGTTTCATAGTTTATTCAGGATCGCGCCTTGCGGCCTAGGTTTGATTACAAGTCAAATGCTCTACTGAGCGGTGAGATGCTGTAACGATCCTATAATTTATTCACCCATCGGAAGCCGACAGATTGCACATTTGTGATCATGCACGTTAGGCTGCAGATAACCACACCCATCGTGCTTACACGTTTTTACTTTAAAGAGATTCTTTAACCAGTTAATCATCTGTGTGTTCCTCTCTCGTATACTCTTAATATAACCTATTGAGTAGGAATGTCAACCATTATTTTTGGTGTCCTTGGGGAGACTCGAACTCCCAACACCTAGCACCTCAAGCTAGTGACTCTACCGATTGGCCTACAAGGACGTTTTTATTAGAACTTTAAGTTATAACCTAAAGCCACATTTGTCTTATGTGTATCTAAATCATTCACCGCACCGAGTTCAAATCCCCTTGCACTTACTGCAACAGTAATTTGTTTATCGGTACTGTATGATCCAGATATACCTAAGTCTTTCTTATGATACGCTGCACCAGCTGTTGCAACGGAGTATGATTGATTAAACGGAACAAACAATATAGCAGACTGAATACTTCCTACTTCTAACCAACCGTCGATGGTAGTCCTACCGAGCGTAAACCCAACAATAGGTGTTAAGCCGTCGGCATCAGACTTATAATTAACTCCAATTTCATATCCACTTTCTTTGGTAGTACCAAAGTTTGTAAAGTCGCCGATTGTTCTAGAATACTTATGAGTGTAATCTACTTTAGCTAGGCTTAACTCTATGTTGTCTTTTTGAATTGATACACCTTTCTTTGATGCATCACCTTGAATAGCTACTCCAAATGCAGCTACGATGTCATTGTCGAGTGTTTTACTTAAACCTAAGTAACGGGTATCACCTTGAATACCAGTGAAGCCAGTTTTAAAGTTTAGTTTTTGTAAATCGCTTGACATTAGTTTGACTTGATCAACTCTGCCAGAAAATGAACCCGGATCAGTAACAGTAACAACAATATCATTACGTAAAACAGTTGTTGCTGTAGGCGTTCCGTCTGTTACTACAACACTACCATCGCTGTAAGTATCAGTAGTACGAATAAATGTTGTAGTTGTTACATCTACAGGAGTTGTAACAGTAGTAGTTGTTTCACGATCGATAGTTTGCACGTCACCTGATACTGTACTAGTGTGATGAGTGATACTTGATGTAAGTACAGGAAGCGTAGAACTTTGTGCTTCTGCGGTTGAAGTTATTGTGGCAGTTGTCGTTGAAGTGATAGTTGGTGAACCTCCACCACTTGCAGAATCTGTAGCCGAACCAACATCCGTAACTCCAGCTCCACCAGTGACATCAACTCCACCACCAGCTCCTCCTGCAACAGCATCATAAGCTGCATCGAACGCACTAGGACCAAAAATGTAAGCATAACTTGCGGTAAGAATATCACCCGCACTTACACCAGTCCAATTCCAACTTAAGCCAATCGTATCGTCACCATTGCCGTAATCTGCACCATAGATGCTGGTTGTATAACCATCGGCCTCTTGAGTCCAAGACGCGATACCTGCATCAACATTGCTATTTGTTGAGAATAGACCAAGAGCATAACGTGAAACGGTTGCTTCAGAAAACGCAACGTGATTGTTTGGAATTGAACCGTATCCAAGCACGTTATCGGTTGCGCTACTGTCACCAGGAACACCTTGGCTGTCTGGATCGATGTACTTACCAAACCAAACGCTTGATGCTGCGCTTCCAGCAACAATTGTTGTAGTTACATCAACGAATGGTGATGTCGTTCCAAGAGTAAATACATTCGTCACATCCCAAGATGAGCTTCCGAATGCGCGAGTTCCACTCCAAGTAAGAGTATTAACACCGTCGACAAGACCATCAGGGTCTACAAACGATGACATACCAGTGTTGTTATTAAAAGCGTTTGTACCATCGACCTTCAAAGAAAATCCATCGAATGGTGAACCGGGTGTTAAGTAATCAAACCCAGCATTAAACGTTCCGGTTCCTGTTGGGTCGAAGAGAAGACCTGGACTGGTTCCTCCGCCACTTCCAAACGTTCCAGTGTTTTTATTTACACCAGCTTTAACCCAATTATTTTCGAGTACACCCATTCCGGATGTACCGTCTATACTACTTGTATCTGCATATGCGGTTGACGATAAAAGACCAGCCAGCACTGCAATGTAAAACCTGTACATTACTTTCTCCATTATACGGCGTTGTATAATATATTTCACGCCGTATAATGTAGTGCAATATCTGTCTATTTATTTTAAATTGGAGCTCCCGGAGGGAATCAAACCCATCCATCGTCGGCTTCGAAGGCCTTGTCCGTCTCAGCGGCGGGAGCGTTATTTTCGAGGATTGAGCTCGTTGTTTTCTACTTCTTTAATCCAACGCTTAACGTAACGTTTTCCATACTCTCCAGTACCGGCCAGCCAGAGATTCGGCTGTTTGTTTTTCAGTACTTCGTAAGAGAATTCATCTTTCGCGTATGCAATAAGATCTGCTTCTGCTCGACCTTCAAAGGGCGCAGTCTCATAAATTTCTTTTGAACTGTAGATTAGTACTTTAACCATGATTAAATCCTAAATGGTGCTCCTGGAATGAGTCGAACATTCGTAAGCAGGCTTCGTAGACCCGCCACCGGTTCCGCCGGCAGAAGCATTGTCTGGTGCTGCTAGAAAGAATTGAACTTTCTTCTCATCCGTACCAAGGATGTGTAATACCAGTATACTATAGCAGCGTTATTGGTGTTCCCACCAGGAATCGAGCCTGGGCCTTCTCCGTGTCGGGGAGATGAGCTTCCATTACACCATAGGAACGTTTATATAAGTTTTTCTCGCTTCAATACAGCCATCACTGATTCTTCTAAAGAATCATTATCTTTGATTGTACCGACGCCAAGATAGCCAGGCCCACTTATGTAATAGAAGCGGATAGGTTGCGATGTCCCGAGAACACTTTCTCCAATAGTGTAAGACCTATTCCCAACTTTATATTTGTAATCTTCGCAAACTCGCATGGTATTACCTTTTATTATTGGTACAGCGTACGGGTATCGAACCCGTCATCTCCGAATTGAAAGTACGGCGACCACCCCATCTAGTCCGACGCTGCAAAGGGTATTGGTGGGAGTGAAGGGAATCGAACCCAACGTGCTTTTCAGCGACGGATTTACAGTCCGCTGCCTCACCTTGAGGCGTCACTCCCAAACTTGGTAGCGCCAGATGGACTTGAACCATCCCTACGGGCTTATGAGACCCATGTCAGCACCTGCTGTGTCGCCATAATTTGGTGTTCCTACAAGGTAACGATCCTTGGTCTCTCGCTTATCAGGCGAACGCTCTACCTTTGAGCTATAGGAACATGTTAATCTATTACTATACTAATTGAAGACGAATGTCAACAACTATTTTCATAGTACTTAATTTGGTGCACTTGGAGAGAATCGAACTCCCGACACCAGGATCTTCAATCCCGTGCTCTACCGTCTGAGCTACAAGTGCATATTGGTTGCCCGTCGAGGGTTCGAACCGCGCTTTCCTGAGTCAAAATCAGGCGTCCTGCCAGATAGACGAACGGGCAAAAATTTGGTCCTGACGGTTGGTTACGATCCAACTCTATTGAGTCCACAGCTCAATGTGCTACCATTATCACTACATCAGGATATTCTTTGGTGTACCGACTGGGAATCGAACCCAGGTTGACGCGGATTAAGAGCCCGCCGCTAAGCCTCTCAGCTACCGGTGCATTACTTAGAAGATACACTGACCAATACCATTTCTGGTCCGATAGGTTTATTTTATGTGGCGGCCTAAATGCCACTCAGTGTATCATCAAAGTAATGGTGAATCCGGTCGGACTCGAACTGACGTACTGTGATTAAAAGTCACGTGCTAAAACCACCTCAGCTACGGATCCACTCTTTGCGAACCGCCACTTTATCGTCTCGGCGTTCCACCTTTTTAGTCTTTCCATGAGCGCCAGATGGACGTTTGGAAAGATGAAGGACGAAAGGATTTCGTACCTTCGGAAGTTCCTTATGTTTCATTTCCTTTTCCTCGTTACTTACTCAGTTATAAACAGTCTTTTCAGAATGTCAACTACTATTTTCGTTTTCCATAAATATTTTTATGAAATACATTATTCTTATATTCGCCCTTGCAGGGTGCTCAGACTTTACGTTTATGAGCCGTGTCATGCCGCCAGTTGAGCCGGTAGATACTGCTGCATCTATGATTGGTCTACATGAAAAAACCTCAAGAAAAGAAATTCGCCAATTCATAGGTCTCGACCCAGTCAGATACCAATGGTGTGCAGCCTTTGTTAATTCTGTGCTCAAGTACCACGATATTCCTGGGTCTGAAACTGTAAGCCGCCATCCACTTCTTGCAAGAAGCTTTTTGAAGTGGGGTGAGCCAGTTAAAGAGCCAGAGTTCGGAGATATCGTAATATTCACTCGAAACAACAATAACTGGCAAGGTCACGTTGGCTTCTATGTAGAGTCTGCTGTCGTAGATGGCGTACCAAGCTACGTTGTGTTAGGCGGAAACCAAGACGATGAGATTAAGTACAAAACGTACCCAACTTCAAGATTGCTTGGAATCCGAAGAATACCTTGATTCTGTTTTCAACTGCACTGCTGTAGCTGTTCACTACTCGGGAATTCCAACCCTCGGCAATAACAGACTCGCCTACTTGCCACCCTACTGTATCAGTGCATGTGAAAACAGAATCTCTTCTGTTTCCAGTTCCATCATCGGGCCTCCCCTAGGAACAATGCTTAAATTTTCAATGAGCGGGGATGATTGATATGATCTCTTCGATCCCGAATTTTCTTCTATACTTGATCGACATGAATGTCAACCGTTATTTTGGAGGTGAGTGTCAGAATTGAACTGACTACTTGCGTGCTTCGGATTTGCAATCCGACCCCTTACCATCCGGGCCACTCACCAAATAAGAAACCCCTCCAGACCTTTCGATCGGAGGGGTTGGTTTTCTTGAACCATGTACTCTAGCTTGTTAGCTGTCGTACCCCCTCATGTTCATAATATTAAGTTCTTCACAACGCACAGTAAAGCGATAGCCAGGCTGTGCCTGCATATGCTTTGAGACTGATGCGATAGTGGGTTTCATTGAAGGATAGTTCCTGTTAGTTTGTTTCTTATACTATTTATACACTGATTCTCGAAGATGTCAACAAAAAAGTGCGCTTTTCCGAAAATAATTTAGATGAAAGCTTTGAGCATCCAGCGGTGTTTCTCATGAGCGGTGATTCGATCTTCTATGAAGTTCACTACGCCTGCCTGACCAAGTTGTTCTGCTACGGCCCGTACTTCGTAAAGAGTCATGATGACCACATCATTATCACGAGCGAGACGAGCAAACATCAGAGGTGGTTCTGGAATCATGAGCTCATCTTCGATTCGGCTCAGCTCCTTGAAGCGAGACAACGAACCTGGAGCAAACGATCCTACAACACGGATCATCTCTGCGATAGAGTCAATAGAACCACCAACCTCTTCATAAAACTCACCAAAGTACTCATGATACTGTGCAAAGTTTGGCCCAGTCACGTTCCAATGATAGTTTTGTGCTTTTACCGAAAGGCCATAAACTGTTCCAAGCAGAACCTTCAATGCTTCAGCGAGTTGATCCATGATACTCATCCTTTGTTATTGTTCTTGAGTATTTATATTGTGGTGCTCCCGCAGGGATTCGAACCCCGGACCAATCCGTTATGAGCGGACAGCTACTAACCACTGAGCTACAGGAGCAGATTGGTAGAAGTGCTGGGTTACGCTCCCAGTCGAGAACAGTCATCTACTGCTGAAGGGTTTATAAGGCCCTCTTGCGTCTAACGCCCACTTCCATGAAATTGGTGTCCCCGGTCGGACTCGAACCGACACTACGCAGATTTTAAGTCTGCTGACTCTACCTATTGGCCTACGAGGACTAAATTTGGTGCTCCCGGAAGGACTCGAACCCTCGACCTTGGCATTAGAAGTGCCTTGCTCTAATCCAGCTGAGCTACGGAAGCAATGTGTATTATTTATAAAATTCAAACGAATATGTTTGACCGTTTTGTTTAAAGGTAATCGTGCTATGTGAGTAGACTTCAGTGCGTTCAACATGGTATGTTGTTTCTTCCCAGCACTTCTTGCCACCCTTGTCAGCTCCGATCACACCGCCGATAACTGCACCGGCAGCTGCACCCTTGTCGTCACCAGTAACGCCTTTACCGATAATACCACCAATAATCATACCTGCCAATGCGTCGCCACCGGCTGAACCATTTCTGCAAAAGGTTTGTGTAGTAGGAACACTCACTTCTTGCAACGTATAATGATCTTTAATAGTAGCCCGAACCGTATCAGCAGAAGCTGACGTAGCTACGAGAGTAGCAGCAATTACGAGTAGGGTTTTCATTAGGCGAGCCTTTCGTTCCAGAAAGCAGTGTACATTTCTTTGTCAGTTTTCCAGCGAGGACGAACTGCAACAGGGGAATCATAAAGGCCAACACGCTCAATGAACGCAGCAACTTCTTTATCGATTGCTAGCTCAAATTCAGATTTCACTGGTTGAGCATTTACCTTACGCATCTCATCTACGACGGGATTATACTCAGTATTTATACGATCCATTCACGTTTTTCCTTCATGGCATCTGCAGCGCAGTTAATATAGTCTTTATCTTCATCCGACAAGTGTGCCCAGTAAATCGACAACGATTCGATTGATTCGGCAACCGATGAGGGCATCTCGATATGCATCTGAGCATTCATCAAATGCTCAAGGGCCTGCATCTTTCTTTCAACTTTTTCGGCGATACTCATGAAGCCATACTCTTAATCATTCTCTCTTCTTCAAAGCTTTGTTCAAGCTGAAGATCTTCTACAAAGAACTCGATCCGCATCATCAGATCTTCTCGCGAGTGCTCATACGCTTTGGCGCGGCGAACGATGTCTTTCAGGCGAATAATCACAGTGTCGTAGTCTTGCATCTGCATCTTTTTTCTCCGGTTACTTATATAGAGTATACCAAAAACTCTGGTATGTCAACAGGAAAATACGCTACTTGCTCTTTTTCTTTCGTTTGTTCTCAACGATCGAAATAGCAAGAGCTTTGCTCTTGTCCCACATCTCTTGAACGTCTTTATATCGCTGAGTTGTGATCCACTCACCAGTCATGAAACCCCACGACTGGATTGCAAGAGTCTTTGTACGATGACTCTGTATAAGTCTTGATTTCATCCCGACAGGTTCTTTGATCTCATCGATCACGTCGAACTGTACACCGAAGTCGATGTTTTTCGTATTCATCTTTCACCTCAGAAGTTGTAGTCGTAGAAGCGCTTGGGCTTGTCAGAGAGACGATGTTCGCCGTGGATCGACTTCCACTTGCCGTTTTTCTGAAGTCGAGCACGAATGACGGGCGAACCCTCACGAGTAGCATAGGTATACTCTTGAGTACTGTTGTTTACACAGTGAGCACTGAAGCCGCCGGCAATCATCTCGGGCTTCCACCCTTCGACAAGCTTAGCATCCATCTCACGGATTTCGATGGTCTTGTTAGAGACAACACGGACGACTTCGAAAGGGACGATGTCAGAGTAACCGATCATATTCGCGAATTTCATGGTGTAGCCTTTCACTGCCTTACTATATAGATATAGTACTTGCAACTACAAATGTCAACCAGTAAAATTCACTTTTCGTTAATTTTTTTCGCTTGCCTTGCAGCCCATGCAGCCTCGAAGCCGACTTCGTGTACAACGTTCTCGTGGTTGCCCCAGATCCGTTCTATGTAGGAATGATAAGTCGACTCGATGTCCTTCTCGGACCAAGCTTCAGGGATGAGCTGGCCTTTGACGATCCAGTAAAAGCGATTCGCTTCTTTGATTTGAAACCATGTCATGTGATGAGGTGCTTTAGATGATTGCGGTGGATCTTAGCTCCGACAAATGCATTGTAGAATTCGTCAGGTTTCAGCAGGACGTCGTTAACCACTTGCTCTCGAAGCTCATAGTAACTCATCTCTGCAGTTGTCTTGCATAGTCGGATAATCTTTCGCTGAAACCTATCAACACCAAACTCTTCGACTAACGTCTTTACTTCTTCGCTAGATCCGTAGTAGTCCATCCAATCAGACTCGGATATAACCTTGCGCTTTCTTTTCTGTCCTTTGAGAGGCTTCAGAGTTCGCGTTGAACTGAGCTTCTTCTTACCGATGTATTTCTTACCATTCAGTGTATCGGTTATTTCATAGACGAAACCAGCATGTCCATTAATATCGTCCGAAGAGAATGGCTTCCCTTCGTATGTCCAGCTCATTCTTCTTCTAACTCTTCGTCCCACTCTTCATCGTCATCATCGTGAAAAAGTGACTCTCCGCAGAATGGGCAAAAACAAATCTCGCCGTCTTCATAGTGTTCAATCGAAAATTCTGAGTCGCAAACTTCGCAGACTAAATCTTCTTTATTCATAATAGTCTCCTTCAAATAAAATGGGCAGGATTTGCTCCTGCCCTATTTATCTTTCGGAAGATTAGGCCTCACACGCTTGGCAATTCATGATGTCTCTTACAAGTTGCTGAGCAGGATTTGATGAGCGTTGATAGTAGAATGTCTTCACTCCGAGTCTCCATCCTTCGATGATCAGAGCATTCACATCTTTTGGTGACACATCAGGAGCAATCAACAAGTTCAAAGATTGTGCTTGGTCGACGTACTTCTGACGAGCAGCCGCTTGCTGAACAATGCTAATGGGAGCGATCTCAGAGAAAGTCTTGAATACGTCCTTTTCGGTCTGAGTCATGAACTCGAGATGCTGTACCGATCCACCATGTTGTAGAACAGACATCCAGGTCTCGTCGTCGTTTTTACCGTGTGCTTCAAGAACATCTACAAGGTAGGGGTTCTTGTAAGTGAACTTACCTTTTGCAAGGTCTTTCGTGAAGTAGTTCGAAGCAAGAGGTTCAATCGATGGTGATACCTGGCCAAGAATAAAGCTCGAAGAAGTAGTAGGAGCAATAGCACAACGAGTAAGGTTGCGTACGCCATATCCAAGAAGTCCTTCAGGCTCGCCGTACTCAAGTGCAAGTTCTTTCGAAGCAGCAAGAGAACGGTCGTCAATAAACTTCGAGATCTTAATCGACAACATATGAGCATCAAATGATTCGAAAGGAATCATCTTTGACTGAAGGTATGAATGCCAACCAAGCTGGCCAAGACCAAGCGCTCTCCAGTGACGAGCAAAGTTGTTGGAGGATTCCATGTACTTTACACCGTCGGTCTTCTCGATGTACTCTTCCATGACGGCGTCAAGGAACCAGATCATCACTTCAACCGCATCGGTATTTACCCACTCGTCGAATGTAAGAATGTTCATCGAAGCAAGGTTGCAAACAAACGACCAATCCTTCGAAGAAGGAAGTGCAATCTCAGAGCAAAGATTCGAAGCCCAGATAGGAATGTTCTTATCCTTCAGTACCTGAGGCTTATTGTTATTCACAGTATCAGTAAAGAACAAATACGGATAGCCAGTTTCCTTACGCTTACGTAGAACACGAGCCCAGATAGTACGTTTATCCGGATCACCAGCAATCATTTCTTCCATCCATTTGTCAGTGATGGTTACACCCATCGAGACATTTTGGATCGGACTACCGACTTCACGGATGTCAAGGAACTCCATAATATCAGGATGTTCAATAGGAAGATATGCTGCGAAGGATCCACGGCGAGTCGACCCTTGGCTAATCACGTCAACACCGGTATCCCACAACGCCAAATAGTACGCAGGACCATTTGCCTTACCATTCGCTCCACCTTTAATATCTGTACCACGAGGACGAATAGAACCGAGGAATCCAGAAGTACCAGCGCCTAGTTTGCTTTGAGTGCAGACTTCACCAAACTTGTCGAGAAAGCTCTCGACTGAGTCTTCAATGTAAACACCATTACATGAGATAGGAAGACCTTTCTTCGTACCAAAGTTAGACCATACTGGCGATGAGAGAGAATAATAGCCTCTACTCATGTAATCATAAAACTTATCAGCAAAACCTTCTTTGTCAAGAATACGTTCAGCTGCTTTTGCAATCTCACGAACTCTCTCTTCAACTGTCATATTACCATCAATATAACCTCTCGAGAGGAAGATGCGAGAGTCTTCATTTGCCCATTCAAATCCCATGTTGTTCTCCTTAGAATAGATCGTCTGCTGTAATTGCTTTGCCTTTTGAATATTCAACCGGTCTCTTCTGGAAGAAGTCAGTCATATTCGCACCGTAAAGTTCCTCATCAAACCAGTGTGTTTTCTTTACGAGTTCAGCGTCATAAACAATTGCAGAACTATCAAAACCGATTTGATCGATGGACTCTTTCATGCGCTTTGCAATAAATGCTTTTAAGATACTTGCATCAAGACCCTGAATAGCGTAATCGCCCATGATCCAGTCAATAACCTTTGACTCTGCCTTTAATGAGTCGATGCATTCACTCTCGATACGCTTCTGCAGTTCTTCATCAAATAGCTCTGGATATTCTTCACGAAGAGTGTTAATAATCTTAATGCCAACTTGTGCATGAAGCATTTCTTCATTACGAGTGTATTGTACTTGCTGAGCGCAATCCTTCAAAACAGCTTTGTTACGGTTGAAGTGCATGATGATATAGAACTGCGAGAAGAGCGATACGTTCTCAACGAACAAAGTAAACAGGGTGATCGCGTAGATATATTGCTTTTTAGTGTCGTCCTTGTAGGTCTTCTTGAGATACTTACGTAAGTAGTTTACACGGCCTTTAATCACTTCCTCATTTAGATTTTGCTCAAACACATGAGTAAGCTGAAGAACATCGAGTAGCTTCTCATATGCAAGGTTATGAATCACTTCTGAGTTTGCCATGGCAAAGCCAAGATCGCGTAGTGATGGATGCGGAAGGTTCTTACCAAGATCTGCCCAGAAAGTCTTTACCGCAACTTCGATCTGTCCGATAGCAGATAGAGTCTTAACGATGACTTCTTGCTCTTGCTCAGTTAAATCAGTTTTAAACTGAGAGTAGTCTGATCTAAAATTGAACTCATCGGGAGTCCAGAAACCTTGCCAGATTGCATCGATGAACTGCTTAGTCCATGGATATAGATCTGGTTTACGTGAAATTTGTTCTTCGAATAACATTTATTCCTCTTTCTTATTTTCTTATACAGCCATCGGAGCTTTCAGCGATTCCATCGGATCATATCCCACCAACTCAAAATCAGAAGCACATAATGTTTGAATGCTGTCGACGTTAAGTGACTGCAGTTCAGGCATTTTGAGAGTAGGTAATTTTCGAGGAGTTCGCTTAAGTTGTTCACGTACTACATCTTCATGAGTACTATATATATGCGCGTCGCCTATGCTATGTACTAAATATGCTACTTCAAGTGAACAAATTTTCGATATCATGTGTGTAAGTAGAGCATAACTTGCGATATTGAAAGGTACTCCAAGGAACATATCGGCAGAACGTTGATAGAGGTGGCAGCTCAGCTTACCGTTGACGACACGAAACTGTGCGAGGACATGACAGGGAGGGAGAGCCATTTCGGCGGTTTGTAGAGGGTTCCATGCTGAAAGGATAATTCTTCTTGAGTCAGGATTGGTTCGTATCTGTGTGATGACTTCAGAGATTTGGTCGTAACCTTGGCCATTGAAATTACGCCATTGTGATCCATAGACTGGGCCAAGCTCTTTGGTGTATTCATCGTGGTAGTGTCCAAGAGCGCGGCCTTGATTGTATGCGTTTGCTGTCCAAATGGTTTGTTTTCCAACCAAGTCAACTCGATGCTTTTCATAAGTGATTTCAGCGAGGCGTCGTTCATCTGTACTTCCTTCTAAAAACCAGAGTAGTTCACCTACGACCGCTTTCCAAGCCAATCGCTTTGTTGTGACTGCAGGGAATCCTTCACGAAGATCGAACCGCATTTGATAACCAAATACCGAACGTGTACCTACTCCTGTACGATCAGAACAAACTTCACCGTTATCGAGAATATACTGAAGAGCATCATGATACTGTTTCATACACGGCTCCAGACACTGAACGAACAAATATCAGAATTCTTACTATCGATTAGACGTATATACGGTTTGAGCTGTTCTGGATCAAGAAACGTATCACATCCATAAGCTTCTTTAAACTTGGTTAAATACAATCTTTCGCAGAAAGGAATGGCTTGTGCGTATATGTTGCCGCCACCAATTACCCAGATCTTCTTAGCTGGGTATTCCATTTGTAAGTTTTGTAACATAGCTCCCATGTCTCGAGGAGCTACGTCCATAGTTCGATTTGGAACTCCATGTAATCTTTCTGGATGATTGCTCAGAACAATATTTACTCTGTCGGGAAGCTTCATCGAACCAATCGATTCCCAAGTTTTACTTCCCATAACAACTACATGACTAGTCGTATTCTCACGAAACCATTTCATGTCTTCTGGGTGGTAAGGCCATGGCAGCTTACCGTTTTTACCAATACCATGTTCTGTGTCACAAGCCACAATAGCGCTAATCATGTTCACCTCATTCTTAAATATAATCTATCTATAAGATCCAGAATCCATACTATCACTGTGTTGAAGAAATGTCAACCTATAAATATGAAGTGTAATACAACGTGTAACCCTTGACCTATACGATGATTTCGTAATCAACAAGAAAGGATAGGTCTATGAAAGCAGGACTCTTAGACATGTACAAATACCTACCGGTTGTGGCTTTAATTCTTGGACTCTTTGTAGTGTTCTTCGCAGATGATAAGTATCGTTATGCGTGCCAAGATCCAACTAATTGGGGCACATCAGAGTGCCAGCCACCAATGTGCACAGCATCAGCAACATGCCCAGAAAACTTAGTCACTCTTGACGGTTCACCGGTATCGGCTGAACAACTTGCTGCGATGGTCGCCGAGATTGAAGCATCTCAAGCTGCAGTCGGCATCAAGCCAGCTGAAGTCGTAATTGAAGAAGAAAAACCACTATATGAAGAGGTAGAATAATGGCCGGCAAAAAAGATAATATTGAAGAACTCAACGCAAAACTACGTTTCATTGTGGGTGTTTGCTTAGCATTCACACTTACTGGAACAATCTTCGCAGTTCTTTACTCGCTTATTCATGTCACACAACCAATGTTTGTGTCACCAAACGATCAGAAGTTCTTTGAACTTATTCAACCAATTGCAACGTTCTTGACCGGTACACTATCCGGCATTATGTTGTCTGGTTCGGGTACTAAGTCTTCAAAGAAAGACGAAGACGACGCTGCTTAACAACGGCGCCATTCGGCAAGAGTTAACCTACCAGACAATCCAGTGTAGGTATTCTGATCGATCATAAGCTCTACTTCAGCGGTCGTAAGGCCGCTGAGTACCATATCATTAATGTCTTTCACAGTAATCTTTGAAGGCCAGATACAAACTTTATAACCACGATCGATCATCTTCTCCATACGAGAAACGATCTCTTTGTTACGTGGTTCATTATCGAATACAAATACAGCATTATCAAGATTTTCAAGGCCTGTAGCATTCCCATCTGCACCAGCCATAGCAACAGCGTTGGACAGAAAAAGAGAATCGATAGGACCTTCGACAACATAGTACTTCTTATTGAAGTCGACTTGATCGAGACCAAACAGTTTTGCTCTATCCTCAAGCATGATCGTAATATATCGAATCGATAGTTTATCGAATGCTCTGCCCTGAAAGCCAAACACAACACCGTTTTGATCGATCAACGGCAAGATGAGTCGAGGTAAATCACGTTCAGGTTGTGGGAGTTTGTCAGGAATAAGACTATTCACCCAAGTATTAAACTTAGGAGCGTAGTATAGTCTGTGATGAGCCTTTGTTGGGATCTTACGCTTGTTAATATAAGACCGTGCAGGATGATCTGCAGCTAACTGTCCCATCCGTTTGATCTTAAGTAGAGGTGATCCGGAACGCTTAAAGTTTGGCACTGGGGCTGTAAGAGTCTCAAGAGCCTTAGGTTTCTCCTGAGAAGGCTTCAAGGACATCTTATCAAACTTTGAATCGATTACGTAGTCGTTATAGAGACCAACATCTGTAAGCTTGAGCAATCTCCAGAGCGGGTGGCTTTGGCCGCAGTTGAAGCAATGGAACATAGCAGTCGTATCTTTTTCGATCAACCATCCACGGCATAGAGTCTTCGACTTCTGGCTGTCACCACAGATCGGGCACCGAAAGTTAGCCTTGTACGGGTTGGACTGCTTGACCTTGTATCTCTCTAGACGAGTAGATAGAATGCCACAGTACTTTACATCTACGAGATTCATATTGATTGATCCTAAGTATATTCATAAGCTTAATAGCATTATACTCAGTTCGTAGGGTTTGTACACCAAAAAGTGCAGTTACCCGAAAAATTTATCCCAAGGCACTTGAGCGATGATGAAGCCTATGACTGCGGCACCGCCCATGACGTACCACTTCCATTGCTCAAGAAGTGTAATTCTACTGTCGAGCGCCTTATAATTATCGGCTATTTCTTTAATCGCAGCAAGCAACTCTTGGTGATGCTTTTCACGATCAGCTGAATTTTCATCTTTCATATCCGATATTCTTTTATGCAATAGGTCAACTTGTTTTTCAAAGTCAGTCTTTCTTTCTGACATTGAAACCTTTATGCCATCAATTTGCTGATCATGATTTTGTAGTTTATTCTCATGTACAATAAGCATCTTTGAGATACTATTCGAGATTTCTGCCATCTTTTCGATAGCATCATCAATCTTACCAGAAAAGGTTTGTATTGCGCCGATGTCGCGCTTAATGACTTCAACGTCAGTCTTCAGCTTATTTAAATCATCGACCATGGTGTTACCCTTAGTTAGTTGGTGTATTGATATTATTTATCTCTTCATTCGCAGCATCAATAGCAGCATTACTCTCTTTATAATAGCCTTCATAAGCAACGATGATCGCTTGCTGTTGTTGAATCAATCCACGAATATCGCTCAGGTTTAAGGCTAAACTTTCATAACCCTTATCAGTCAACCCAAATAATACGATTGGCTTGCCCTTTTTGGCAAGATCATTAAATACTTCTTCATAGTTCTCAGGTGTAATGATTACCCATTCGATATCACGTGTTTTTATCGGATCAGCATACGGTAAAACTAGTTCCGGTTTATCGACTGGTTTTGCCGATATCTGAATCTCTTGTACCGGCGGCTTGCCACACCCACTAACGAGTAAGAGTGTTAAAAAGCCAAGGGCACTCACTGTTAAATGATTTACCATCAGTAGCATTCCTTTCAGCATCAGTTAAAGCTGCGCCGCTCAAAAGCTCGAAACATCTCGCAGCTTTGTCAGACGCGCCGTTAATCACCCTTTGAACTAAACCTGGCTTCTTTGATGCAAGATAGGCCAGGTCATGTTCGCTCAGGCGATCGGTCAATTCACGATTTTGTGCTCTTACTGCAGCGAATGACTCATTCACTCTTGTGATTTCAGCATTTGCTGCAGCAAAATTTTGTTGAAGAGTCGCGATCGTCTCCTCGTTGGTTTTGACCGCGATCTCTAGTTTTGCATTATTCTCTAAAAGAATGGCAATTCGAGCTTGGCTATCTTTATAATACCAATAGAACCCACCAACCATGGTGAGCATAATCGCACCCATTATGAGATAGCCTTTTATCCCGAGCATTGTTTATCCTAGAAGCTTTGCAAGTGTTTTTGGTCCAGCAACGCCATCAGCGGCAAGACCGTTCTTTGCTTGCCATGACTTAAGCGATGCTTCAGTGCCGATACCAAACACGCCATCAGCTTTAAGACCAAGAGCAGCTTGAAGCTTCTTCACAGTTTCACCTTGTGATCCGCGCTTCACAGTAGTGGCAGGAGCAGCAGATTGAGTAACCGAATCTGTAATCTGTGACTTAACCGGAGCAACAGAGACCTTTCCACCGAGAACGGCAAGAGCACCTTCCCAGCGCTTTTGACGATCGGCAAGACCAATATCACCACCGTTAATGATTTTAGTCATTTTGACGATGTCGCCTGAATCAGCAATTGCATTCAGCTTCTTCGCATTCCAGAACCAGCATGCTGACTCGATTGCACCCTTTTCGGTTGCAACATATTCGGCTGCCTCTTCTGCAGTCATGTTAACGGTCTTACCAAAGTTAGTATAGTTTTCGCGCCCAGTGAGTTGCTTCAAGCCACGACCACGGAATCTCCAACCGTCACCTTCTTTTACGTTACCCATCTTTGAGCTACGGAACTCATCCATGTAAACATAGTTAGCAATCTTCTCTGGATTACGAGCATATTCTTTTGCATTACGCTTTGGTGCTGGTCCAAAATAGCGGCCAAACACTTTAAGCAATGTTTCTTCTTTGTAGTTCAAATTCTCTTCAAGATTATTGAAGTTATTTGATTCGTGGGCGCACTGAGCAACAAACCCTGCGATACGATTCGGTGTATTGATTTCATACTTTGGGAAGATTTCCATCATTGCTTTGTACCATGATGAAACATTCTTGTTTGTTGGAATCATCGCTGCTAGATGTTCTTCTTTAAATTCAAAACTCATTTCTTATCTCCTTCAAGTTTGCTAAACGTACTAAATCTCTTGATCACTGATGTTTGATCTTTTTGTATTTTCTTTTGTCTCTTTTTCGAAACACCTGGTTCACCGTCTGGTTCTACACCGATTCCAGCAATATTACCAGAACCTGCGCTATTCACTGGTGCTTCTTCAAACATCATCTTAAAATTATTGTTGACACTATACGCTTCTGTAGTATAATGAATATAATGGTTTAATCTAGATTCAATTACATCTTCAGTAAGGGTATCACCGTTATCTTCGATATCTTTATGCTCTTTGATGAGCCATAACGCTGCAGCATAGGTTGCTAATCTAGTCTGACCAGCTGGAAGTTTTGCGAGTAATTTCTTGAGTTTTAAGATCATTCTGTCATAGATCCCGTATGCTTGTCTTTCAGCAACTTTTGTGAAGTCTTGTCTTTTCTTTAGCTCGTTGCCTTCAGCATCAATGATGCCAAGTTTATATGCTTCCCATTGATCAAAAGGTGTGGTTAACCTCTTGATGAACTGATAAACGAGGAATAGATCTACAATCATATCTTTCTCAACTCTGATATTATTTGTGGATCGAGAGGTACATCCACCGTTTTTAATTTAATGTCTTCGTATTCTACCACTTCTGGCAGATAGTTTAAAAATAAGACGAATGGTTTTAACATACCATGATAATCTTTTAGTTTAAAGAATAACATGTGTGTTGTTTCTGCGCCAAAGCAATTATATAATACAATGATATGGTTTAGAATGAGTCTTATTTTTAAATCATCTGCTTCTTCGTAACGCTTGAATAATCTCTTCAGATACTGAAACCGTTTCAAGTCTTCGTAAAACTCTTCTGAGCTCGATGACTTCTTGACATCGTATGCTTTCGCTGCGTATAACAAAAAATTAGAATCGTTCAAAATCATTCATTCACTCTTAATAAAGGTGAGAAGGGGGATTTCTCCCCCTTCATATTAGCTATCAGCGACGGTAGCGTCTTCAATCGAAGTGTTGCCAGAAACACCAGCGTCACCCGCGTCAGAAGCAGAAACTTTCATCACAACAAGTGATTCAACACGACGACGCGTATTGCTATTCGCATCGGTGTAGGTTGTGAAAAGATTCCAACCCGGTGTGCGAAGGCCAGCGTCACGGTTAGATTCGATCGTTGCTTCAGTAGTATCAACAAAGAAAGCATTGTTCAAATCGACTTGATCTGGAAGACCAGGATAGTCGCGAGCAGTGTTTGCCGTTGGAACGATGTCAGTATTCGCGCCATCGATTAGATATTTCGGTGCTGATGCTCGAGCGTCAGTTTTACCCCATAGTGCCATTGTTATTCTCCTTATGGTTGGCTAATGGTATTATTTATTCATTCATTATATTCGATATGAGTCATTACCACTTTACCTTGTCAGCCCAATACGCTGCAGACATCTTACCTTTTGCAATGTTCTTTGCGTGACGCGCTTTGAAAGATTTTCTTTTTGCTTTCATACGATCTGACTCACCTTCTTTCGGCGCGCCAGCAGTTTCTGCACCCTGCTCACCGAAACGAATCGTCTTCACTTGATCACCACTCTTTGCAACAACAATGTGGCTTTTTTCTGGATGGCTTGGAGTTGCCTTTGGTTTATTGAAACCTTGGACACCAGCTCTCTCGATACGTGGATCTTTCTCTTCATCGAGATCGGCTTCTTCTTTGAGGCGGCCTGATTTTGTCCCGTGATCAAAGTGTCCACGATTGTTACCTTGCTTGTCTTTAGCAATCTGGTACTTTGTTGCTTCGCCAGACGGGTGTGTCATTGATTTGACAACTAGACCACGAGCTTTTGCCGAACTTTCCCATTCAGAAGCATTTTTGAATAGTCCACCGATGTTTTCATATATCTCAGATTCTACAAACTGTTTAAAACTTTTCATCTTATCCGCCGAACTCGTGGCCAGCAACGCGGCGCATCTGCTTGTTGAACTCTTGCTGTGATGGCTTTTCTTTGTAAAGCTTGATCGAGATCTCGGGACGTTCCTTGCCCTTGATTCTCCAGTTCATACCCTTTTCTTTATGTTCTGCAGAAGTGGTCTTAACTACACGACGCTTATATCCTGCTTCCCAAGATTCCGCTTCGTCAAGATCAACTTCTTCTTGAGCGCTTCTAATTGCTTCCTTTGAGGGATAATCTTTGTCTCCGGGCTTCGCTGGACTTTCTCCACGCTTTCTCTTTGCGTGGATATTGGCCCAAAGACCATTACCTTCTACAACTTCAGTTGAGCATTCGTTGCAGCAATTAGGTGTACCGCAATTTGGATGTTCAAGGAATAACTTAAATGATTTCATTGGTTAGTATCCTTATTCGTCTGAATCAAAATCTTCTTCGTCAGCCATCTCTGACTCCATATAGTCAGCAGCACCGGTAATGTAATCTGTAGCAAGAACGATGTTTGCAATGACATGCCCTGGAAGTTCATCATCATCGCTAAGAAGAGAGTGTAATCTCTTTGCGGATGAGATAATCATTCTTAACTGGGACTTAGCCATACCGCCTTCTTGGCCGTATTCGCCGTCGTCTTCTTTAGCTTCTGCTAGCATTTCTTTAAAAGTTTTCATGGTTTCCTCTTAGTACTTGACGACTGGGTTAGGCGTTGTGAAGTTCTTCTTGCGCATAATAGTCTTTGCTACAATATCGATCTCGTCGTTCTTCTCGTCGTACTTAACAACGATCGGCATATTGAGGTCTGACTGTAGATCTTTCACCACAAGCTCAGCACCAGCTTTGCCTTTGAGTGGATTACCATTCTTAGCATAAATCTTTTTGATCAAATCTGCAAGTTCTTTGAGCTTAATCTTTGGTGAGT
>Ga0315909_10001495_pt1 | contig 31604 bp, 33 predicted proteins | sample LakEriMetagenome_11_FD_203527 | JGI IMG/M metagenome (GOLD analysis project Ga0315909, IMG submission 203527) | Freshwater fungal communities from buoy surface, Lake Erie, Ohio, United States - Buoy 2 MA125 | ecosystem: Environmental > Aquatic > Freshwater > Lake | place: USA: Lake Erie, Ohio... | reverse complement strand
TTTTCATTATATGGACCATAAAAAACATTTTTGTCAGTATCTATTATAGAGTCCCTATCGGGTGCGTGTATTTTGTAGTTTGTAATAACACTTGGTCTTACTATACATTTTATATGTTTATCAACTTTCAAGCCACGTCTTGTAAATCTTTTCAGAACTGAGTATTCGTTTGTTGGCTTTGGTTGATTGTTGTCTCCGAACAGGTGCCAATTTATACCTATACAGTTGAAACCATCGTAGTCTTTTAAGAAGTCCTTTATATTGTCATGCTTTTTTAATACTAAGAACTCATCAACATCAAAAAATGCTACCCAATCATATTCGTTTTTATACTCATTCAAAAAATTATTATACACAACCTCTTGTTTACCACGACCTTCGACTGATATTGTTTCTACAAATGGTGAGTCTATATGAAATTGCCAATCATTATTGTATACGAAAATTTTATCGAATCCTAAATACAAGTTGTATTCTAACCATTCATTAATATAATAATCTTCGTTTTTTGCTATACATGCTAATGCAACATTCATATTTATTAGAACATAATACTTAGAAATGATATTCTATCCGTAAGTTTTTTACGTGAAACAACTTTATACATAGTGTGATTTAAACCATCTTGTTCTTTTGGTATATTTGAATCAAATACTTTTTTATTTTTTACATAACAATTTGGATTGTAATTATGTAAATGGTATAGTGTTCTGTATATGCCCTCTGTGTTTATTATGCGAGTTGTTTTATTTTGTTGACATCTACGTTTAAAGTCGTCATCCTCAACACCCCAACCCCAATAACTTATACTATACCCATTAACATCTAAATATGTTTGTCTATCTACTAAAACAACACCACCACAACATCCAGGTAATTCGATGTAATCCCATTTTTCAATATAACGAGCTGGGTGTATAAAAAACCCGTTTCCTTTTGGTGTATTAATGTCATAGCCATAATCGGAATACAGTGGTATCATGTCAACATCGTGAAGACAAAAGTAATCATAGTTCTTTGTTTCTTTAAAACCAGCATTAAAAAGCATGCCCTTATTAAAAGGGCTTTCATTATTTGCCTGTTCAACTACTGTTATATGATAGTCTATACCCTGTCTTTCCAAGTATTGTGGAAATTCATTTATAAATATATTTAAATGATTCTCTCTATCACGGTAAGGCACTATTACACTTAACTTCTTGGTGGTATCATGTCTTATCCAAGGTCTGTTTATTAAGTGTGGGAATCTTAATAAAACCTGATTATCAGTGAATAATGAAAAGTCTTCCACTTTACCCAATTCACTAACAACACCATCATTTAATTTGTTTGTATTTGGTAAATTTGGAATGAACTCTTTTTTACGCTTTTGTTTAATTTGAGAATATCTTTCATTATGTAGTAGTGGTTTTTTCATATTTTGTCAACTAATGTGAGTTAAAAAAGTCTAAAGCGAAAGTGTCTTCTATTTCATTAGCATTGTGTGCTTCAAAATCAGAATCACACCTTATGTAACCAAGACTGTTTGGTGACAAATCAGCCCTGCCTCGATTCTTTTTTGCAGACCACTCGTCCCAAGTTTTACAAAAATAATGATTTATTTGAGCTATACTATCATCACCGTTTTCGTTACTACACCCTGCAAATATTTTATAATTAGTATCAATAGCATTTACATTAACAGCATTATGTAAAGCCCATGATATATTTGGTTTAACTCTTGATATACATTTTACTAATGGCACCACACCTATCTGTCTTTTTGTAAATCTACTTAATACATTATAATTGCCATCAAATGTTAAGCCGTTATCTCCAAATAAAACCCAATTTATTCCTATTACATCATGTTGTTGGTAATCTTGTATAAAGTCCTTAACATTACTGTGTTTTTTTAATACTAAGAATTCATCAACATCCAAGAAGGCAACCCAATCATAATCATTGTGCCAATACCTTAAAAAATTATTATACGCTTCAGTTTGTCTATTTGGTCCATCAAAGTCCATAATTGTTGTGTTGTCCAATTGAACACTACATCGCCAATCATTTTGATAAATACATATTTGATCAAATCCCAATTTAGTATGATAGTCAACCCACTCTTTTATGTAATTATCTTCATTTTTAGCAATACAAACTAAAGCTACTTTCATCACTTATCCTCAAAATGGCATAATATTTCTATGTTCTTTTGGACAGAATTCTTCTTTATCATTGAACCAACAATATTTACAATTTGAATAGTTTTGTCCAGCCTCTGCTGATTGAACAACATCTAATCTATATTCACCGTCTTCTGTGAAATTATTAGTTATGAATTCTTTTAATTCCTTTTGCACGTAATTTCTTGAAACTATCCCGTTTGATGGTTCAAATTTCTGAACACGTTTCTTCATAGCTTCGTATTCAGCATCCTGATCAATCTTTCTCTTTAATATTAAATATTCCACATGTATAGTTTCCGCATCAACATTGTATTGTTTTGCGTAATATGTTTTATACAAAACCAATTGAGATACCTTTGTCTTATCAGACTTTTGATATTGTCCCCAACCTTTAGTTGATGTTTTGAAATCATATATGTATATGTCACCCGTTGATACATTCCTAAGAACCAAATCTAAGAAACCAACCAATTTTATAGACGGATGTGATTCCAATGGAATTATATTTATTGGCAATTCTATACCGACTAATTCAAAATCTTTTTTCAAAAAGAAATCAGCACGATGAGCTTTAAACCAATCTAATATCTGAACACCATCATTATAGTACTCAGCCAATTCTTCTTGGTTTGAAAAGTGTTGATTACTTGACTCCGTTAATAACTTTTTATATTCACGTTTCATGCCATTCTGAAGAATCTCGTTTAGATTCATTTTATTTGCTTCTGCTATTGAGTTGTCATAAATACACTTAACATACTCTTGTAAAGCTTCGTGCATAGCAGTTCCGAATAGAGCTGCAACGGATGGTTCGTATGTATTGATACGGTCAATATAATTTAGTTTCCAACGATGCGGACAACCTTTCCACATTTGATATTGTGAGAATGATATTCTTCTTTCAGCCATTATTTACCCCACTTACCCGATTGAACGAGTTGAGCTATAATACCGTATACAGAAATATCTTTGAACGTATCATCGAGGCTCTCACCAACTGCATCTTTTGAACCAAACATAATCATTTGTTTATAACGATTAATTTTATCATTCAGTCTAAAAAACAAACCCTGTAATGATAGTATTCTATCTTGGTCTCGTTCCAAGTTAGTACCTAATGAAATATTGTCAGGTCCATAATTCGACTGCTTTGCACAAAATAACTCATACTGCATCTGTTGTATTCTTTTAAATTCTTCAGTCATAATTGGGAACTTCTGTTCCATTTCCGCAATAACACCTGTTGATGCTAAACTTAAATCTTTTTCAATAATTGACATAACACTCCTCACTTTATATTCTTTAGCTTTTTATGAAAGTTCTCTATATCGGTGTCTTTGACACCATACATTTTTAATATCGAATTTAATTCATCTTCATTATTTCGTTTAAGATATTTTACATAAGCATAAACCTCATTCCTTCCTAATTGAAAGTGATTGCAAAATATTTTTGATAGTTCAGAATCTATATCCAACTTATCTTTAGCCTTCACATATTTAAGAAAGAATGAGTGTTTAGGCAATGTATCGTATAAAAAGTTATAATAGTCTTTCGGTGACAATATTCCGTTGGTGTATTTTTGCACATCGTTCATTAACTCAACCAATTCCATTTCCATAGAAAAAAATTTAGTTATCATGTAATTACTCCAACTTTTTTTCTCATCATCCGACAAGTTTTCCCATTTGGTTTTACGTATAGTAACACCTTTAATATGGTCAAAAATACTTTTAGACATTATACACCTTTAATCATTTAACATTTGTTTTGGTAAAAATTCATCGTTAACATGTTCACACTTAGTACAAGCAAACGCAGGAATTGGAACTAAACCCGCTTGCCCAGTTGGTGATAGCAAAGCTGAAATCTTTTTGAAGAATGTTACTTCTTTAAAAAATCTGTTACCACATTCTGCACAAACTAAATCAGTTGCATCATTTAAGTTAACAGAAATTTGTTGTTGTTCTTGTGGAATTTCATTTCCACCGTTGATGTCAAATACGCCCATAAGATTACCTCCTTTGATCGATTTCCATAATAATTTGAATAAACATTGCCATGGCATTTATTTCATGGTCTACTACAAGTGAATCCTTATACTGTGCTTCTGCAAGTATCAATATTATTGATGATACAAAACCATTAGCATAGGTTTCCACATTTTCATATAAATATCTCATAAGTAAATTAAAGTCTTTAACATAGTTGTCAGCAATAATTTGTCTTATGGAATCAAATTTTTCTTTCTTGTTTTTATCTGATTTCAAAACTTCAACTATCTTTACCATGTAGTCATAACCAACAACTGTTGATTTATCCAAACGCAATTCACCGTTTATTACACTGCGTTGTGATGTGTTTATTGTTCTGCGAATATCAGGGTATGTAACATTCAATAGTGCTACCAAATCTTCTTTAGAATATTTTACACTTTCTTTATCCAATATAGAAACCAAGTGTTGTGCAACTTCTTTTTTGGATGGTGCTACCAAATTAAATATTTGACAACGTGACTGTATTGGATCTATAATCCTGTCAACATAGTTGCAAGTCAAAATGAATCTTGTTGTCTTGCTGAATGTTTCCATTATATTTCTCAAAGCAGCTTGTGCATTTGGTGTCATGTAATCACATTCATCTAATATGATTATTTTTATTCCACCAAAACCAACTGATGAAGCAAACTGTTTAATTTTGTCTCTGACAATATCAACTGAGTTTTCATCTGATGCATTGATATAGATGTAGTTATTGTTTGCAATCGAATTTGCAAGAATCTTTGCAATAGTAGTTTTACCTATACCCGCATCACCGTGTAGTAAAAGATGGGGAATATCATTACTCGAAATATATTGAGCGAATGTTTCCCGAATAGTATCATTACCGATATACGTTTCTAACGTCTGTGGTCTGTACTTTTCATTCCAAATTGTGTGTGATTTAATATTCATAATATTCCTTGTAAATTTTTACTCTATCAATATACAAAATTTTCAGATAAAATCCTAATACTTTTTGAAAACAAAAATAGGTTCTCTCTTATAACCCGCACCCATTACTGATGAAAGAATTAACTGTAAGGTGTCAACGTGTTTGAATCCAACGTCTTCAGCATAATGTATTGTCATTTCTTCCAAGTCTTTATGTTTCGGTGTATTGGCTATGTTTATTAACATAAATCTATCTTGTTTTAATCCATGATAACAATTGTTAAATGTTGTTCTTAGGAATCCCGAACCCCAACTATCCTTGTTTGGAAACTTATTATATGATTGAGTTTCTTCATCCGCATATTTCTCAGTATCAAAATATGGTGGGGATGTGAAGCATAAATCTAATGAATCCTTATCGGGTAATAAATCTTCAGAACCCATGCAATGCAAATGAATATTTTTATTTAAATATGTAAAATCATCACGTAGTTGACATAAACCTTCAAATGTTTTCGTAGAGGGATCTGTTCCGATGTAGGTTTTAATATATGGTGAAGCCAATGCAGCTACCAATCTTCCACCCCAACCACAAGACATATCCCACATTACACCGTCACCACCATATCTTTTATAGATAGCACCCGCAGCTGTTGGTCTAAAGTTTGACACAGCTTGAACACCTGAATAAATTTTCAGTGCTTGACGCAATCTATTTTCTTGCCATCTACCGTGCCAATGTTTTTTAAGCCATGTTAAACATTTTTTTATAGTCATCTTGAAAGTATGGTCATTCAAATAGTTATCCATTGGAGACATTTTTGAATTGCCACATTTAACTTCCATTGCATGTGGAAAATAAGACCAAGCTAATCTAAGTCCATTCATAGTTTGTTTCAAATCGTTACCGATAAAAATAGATTCATAATCAAAACTCTGAAGTTTTTTCATATGATCATGCTTTTCTTCATCGGTTATCTTCATATATGGATAACCGTGTTTACGGTAATATTGAAAAACACAATCTATTGTGTCATCTAATTCCCTTTTGTCATTTAAAAATTCATCCGTTTCTTTCCAAAGACGAACTTCTAAAGGATCTATGTTAAAAAATTTACCTGAGTTTACATTCATATAATCAACTTGGTTTATAAAATACAAAAATGGGTTCCATCTTCCACCATTCACCCTTATGATAAACTTTGTTAGTAAGTCTTTTTGGATCGGTATTTCCTATCATTTTAGTCATAAGCATACATATCTTACCATGATACTCCATCCCCAATGATTTTAGGATGTCAATAGAGTCTTCTTCCAAGTGTATTGTTTTATTGTCTGATACTTTTATATTAGCAATATTCCAACACAAATATCTATCGGGTTTCAAAAAGGAAACAGCGGTTTCCAATGTTGGTTTGAGAAAATTATCTCTCCAATCACTGTACTGTGAGTGTGCCTTGTATGATTGAGTTGCATCATCGGAATACATTTCACGATTAAAGTATGGGGGTGATGTGAAAACAAAATCTAATTCACCTTTGTACTTCTTAAATCTTTCGTTAAACTGTATTGTTTCTGAACCATCCTGAAACATTTCGTATGTGTGTGTTTCTTTGGTATCGAAAAACTTTGATGCTATACTTGCACGTTCACCTATTGAACGTAGATAAAAGTCAGCCAAATATTCATAACGAGAAATACCCAATTCATCGATCATATTATCCGTGTTTGGATCTGTTCCGACATAATGTATCGGTCTAATAACAGACATTGCACCCAAAATCCTTCCACCCCAACCCGAACTTGGATCATACACCGTTACGGTTCTTGATGCTGGAATATGTTTAGTAAAATGTTCATATAAGAATTTTGCAGTTAATGGTGGAAAGTTAACTGCTGGCTGAGAGAATGATATTCTAAATGCCTGTAGAGCTGCTGGAAAAACTCTCATATTTTTCTCATACACTCTAATCATAAAAACATTTAATCTTGGTTCATCACTATCGTTCTTTACATAAAATGTATCGGTTAATGATTCAATATCATCCAAGTATGAAAGCATTGTATCATCAATCAATCCTTCCGAATAAAATTCACGTATTTCATTTGCTTTAATAGTTAAACAATTTTTATATAGCCTGTTGTGTTCATCGGTTGAGCATGATATTTTAGATACACGTAAACCTTTATTATCAAATCTACCATCACCATTTTTGTAGGATTGGAACATATCTCTTAATGTCTCACCCGACTTAAAGTATGGATTCTTTTCTACAAGTGTTGAAATTGATTTACTATAAAGATACATGGAGTCATTAAATATAACACGTCTCAATATATGATGAAACGAATCTTTCCAAACATCCGTGAAATAATCATAGATAGATCTTGCACTGTCAGGACTACCACTTGATGCTATTTTTGTTTTAAGCATAGTTGGAAAGAACTGATTTGCGGCTGAACCTGACTTTGAAAAATTGGCAATAACCCCGATAACATCAGGATCATTGCCATTTTCAACATCATAATAAAATTTGGAACAATCGTATTGTCTAAGTTTTGAGAATGAACTTTTAATTTCATTTTCGTTCTTACCAACAATTGGCGGAACACCTTGTTCATCCCAACTCTTTAACACACGTAGTCTCAAATCTTCCAACCAATCATATAATTTTTGTTTATTATATGATACCAATTCACCATAAGTAATATTTGTTGGCCAAGATTCTATTCCACTCTTTTCGTAGAAATACTTTTCCATTAATTATCTTCCAACTTTACTAAGTAATATGTTGCTTCAAAGTCATCAATATCAAAATCAGCAACCGCCAAACCTTCTGAAGATACTTTTAGTGTTCCACCGTTCAAATCTTTATTAGCAGCCAAGATGCCACTGAAGTATTTAGCAGAGAAACTAATTGGTTCAATATCGTCATCACATTCACAGTCAACGTCAATAGAAATTCTATTTGAATTGGTATTCGCATAACCAATTACAATTTGATATTTCTTTTCTTTTTTATTTTTCAATACCGTAAACTTTTCAATTTCGGGCAATGCAGACTTTGCCTTCAGGAACTTATCAATAAATTCCTTAGTGATTGGGATTTTTAGTTCAAAGTTTGGTAACTGCTTCAAATCAGGTGCGGGTGGAATAACTGCCAAGTCAGCCAACATATAATTAACAGTAGTTGACTTATCATCAAAAGTAAGTGAGAATGGTTTTTCATCAGCACCATTAATGTTAAGGTTTACATTGTTACCTAATACACCCAATAGTTTGATAAGAAGATCGGTTTGATATACACCAAACTTAGCATTTTCTGAATTGAAATTATTTAAACGAATTTCACCAACTACACACTTATCATCGGAAATGAATTTTGTGTACAACGAGCCATTTGAATTCCAAGCAACTGAATTAACCAATCCGCCTAAATGGTATTTACCAATGAAGTTAATCAATCTTGATTTTTCCATAACAATAATCCTAATAATAAAACAATATTTATAGTACAATATACTAAATTTTTAGAAAGAAAAAAACTTTTTTGCTATTTTTTTACTTTCTGATGGGAAATCCCATTTCATAGCTTCATAGAAGTTTTTTAATTTTGAGTCTAATTCAGACATAAACAATTCATTCGCATCAATATGTTCCTTGATAAAGTCCAAAATTTCTTTTGGATCAGAATCACCTCTGAAAGCTAATTCTTCCAAACCATATTGATTATTTTTTAAGTATACAATCTTAACCTTATCACCATTTTTCATTGGTGGAAACTTTGGTGGGCACTTGAATAACTTTAATAACTTATTATAGTTTATCGCGGCCTTAATATGTGCCGGCGTTCCTTTCGCAAACTTACCCAACACATCATCTTTGACAACATCTTCATACTTCTTAATTTCTTTTATAGAAGAATTTTTCGCAACTTCAGCGTAGATAATACTATCCAATTCCTTTTTGAAATTTAATATGTAATCATCTATTTCATTCTTTTCTTTACCTTTCAAAATATCAATCAATACGCTTTTCATAATTTTCTGAAAGGATTTTGGGAAAGATGAACGAACAATATCCAATCCTTTAACTTCAAGTTTGTCCATTGGAACACCATTGTCTGATATAATCCAAAGTGCGTAACGTTTTTTCTTTTGCCAAAAACCTGTTCTACCAATCATTTCCTGTTTGATTTCTAATCTATGCTTTTCCGTGTTAAATAGTTTCTTTGACATAACATCGTAAAACTGATTAACGTAGTCTTGAACCTCTGTTGCTATCTCGTATATCTTTGGTGTCATTATTTCAATATCATTCGTATCTATGTTTGGAAATCTATTTTTAACCAGAGGTAAACAGGAAACAAACACGGAATCAGTATCAACGTATTGAACATAATCAATTGCATCTGTTTTTAATTCTTTGTTGTATTTTGAGTTTATAGCATCTTGTGTCTTCTTAATAACAGTCTGTCCTGTCAATGTAACCGCTTCAGCGTTATCAATATCATAAAATCTAAATGCGGGTAGACCTAATACACCATACAAAGAGTTAAGCAAAATCTTTTGTACCAACTGTCTTTTCTTATAAAACTCATACTTTTCTTCGTTACCATCTTTACCCCATCGTTTCATTTCATTTTTATATTCAACCCGCTTATCAAACCAATCATTAAGAATTGCTGGTATAAGTCCAACATATTCGGAGTTATACATTACACCATTTGAAGCAACAGTGTACTTATATTTGTCTAAAAATTCTTTTAATTTTTCGTGAGTAACTATTTTGCCATCTACAATATATGATTCTTTAGTACCACGAACAAATGATTCAGCGCTCCAATCTTCTATTTTAGCTATTTTAGTTTCGGGTGAAATGTTCAACGTCATAATAATTGACGGATACAGTGATGTTAAATCCAAATCATACATCCACTCATAACGTCCTGGTACAGGATCCTTTACAAATGCACCGATGAATCCTTGTTCACCACTCTCTTTTAATTGTTCCATCTTCTCGCGTCTATCTGCTGGTTTATTTGGTGCAACAATACCACCGATATTTTTTAAATAAGTTAGTAGAGCTCCTTCCAAATACTTTGAAGAATACACAAAGTCTTCGTATGGAACATGGCCAACATGAGCAATACCTCTGACTAAATCAATGTATTGGAGTTTTTTATCTAATTCCAATATCAACTCAACGTCAGTTATATTGTAATGTATGAAGGTTTCAATATCGTTTTCCATAAGGTCATCCAAGTTACCTTCGTATTCAACCTTACCACGACCTAATTCTGTCATAGATACCGCGTTAAGTGCGTAGGATGGTAATTCTTTATAAGAAAACTTTTTATAGACTGTCATATAATCAAGTACGGAAATACCCGCAATAGTATAGCGGTTTCTATACGGTGAGTAAAACATTTCACCAATTGGGGATAGTCTATAAGCGTTTGATTTTCCTAAAACTCTTTTTATTCTATTATAAAGATACGGAATATCAAAAGCATCACAATTCCAACCCGTCATAATATGTGGTTGTATTTCTTGAAGTGCATCCAAAAATTTTAATAACAAAGTTTTTTCATCGTGACACACCACTACATTTTTATTATCAGATGATGAGGACTTTAACTTTTTCTTTTTATCCAAAACTAATATAGTATATTGATTGGTAGCCGAATCGTGATATGCTATAGAAGTGATTTCATTATTACCTGTTGTTGGATCAGGTAGACCTGTAATCATTTCAACCTCAATATCAAATGCCATAACCACTATTCCTTTTGATGGCATATCTGATTTGTAGTATGCGTCTACTAATATACGAGTGGTTTCGGGTACATCTGACTCAAACATATTTGGATCGTTCTTTACGAAATTAGTTACACGTGTTAACGATTCTCCATACAATGAACGATAACTTCCATTAGGATCCTTTTTGTAAGCATACGGTGTGTAATTAAAATGCAGTAATCCCTTTTCATCATCCCAAATCCAAGCTTCATTTGTATTTATTTTTACAAATATATTTTGATACATAAATCCTCTTAATTAATCTTCTGACATGTAATTGCCAAGTCTATCGTAATTATTATATGGGCGTGAATCATATACAATGTCATATCTTCTGACAAATTCTTCTTGTTTATAAATTCTTTTGTTACCGTTATCCAATATGACATAATCATTTGGCATAACATCTCTGCCATCTGTTAAAGTTAGTTTGTATAGATTATCACCGACCAATGACATAACACATCCCCATTTATCAATAACCGATACTGCTGATTCGTGTGTTCCATCAAAATGATACGCACTGAATTTATTTTGTTTTGGTTGCACTAAAAACATTTTCATAACCATTCCAATTTATTATTTTGAAAACCAAAGCATATTTTGATGTTTAAACATCATATTGCCTATAATATTTACAGGTTGTGCTGTTCCTTCAAACACAAATGGGTTAGACGGATTACCACGCATTATACTGTATGCATCACCTAACTTTTCAGGTCTTATTGTTACAGATGAAGCAAACTTTTGCCTTGAACCGTCCTTACTATAAAAATAAATACCTGTATCTTCTTCATCGGATGCTATACCAATTATAACACTATCCTGATTAAATTTTCTGCATAATGAAACACATATATCTGTAAACTGATTTAATTCCATACTATCAGGTTTGTAAAACCATATTGATTCTTCTTGGACAAGTGTTTTATCTTCTTCGGGTGTTGTTTGCCAATCCGCACCTTCGGGTGCTTCTTTCCAATGCCCAATTAATGGATAACCACCCATCTTATAATTTGATAACGTAGCATACACTTCTTTATTTCTTGAACGATTTTGTTGTAACGTTAGGTTCTTTCTGAATGCTGACATAACACAGAAGTCTCTTTTCTTTTCACCATGTTTTATTCCAGCAAATAATCTTGACAATCCCGCTTCATTTATTAGATTGTATGAAGAATTTTCAGTTAAAATATCTTTTAGTTTCATTACTGTTCCTCTAAACTTGTTGTATTATTTTTTATCTGTTGAACCAAAACCACCATCGCCTCTATTACTATTGGACAACTCTTGTACTTCTTCCAAGTGAACCTTTGGATATGGAATGATTAATAACTGAGCAACCTTATCACCTTTTAATGGCATTTCTCGAATTACATCATCAAGAATTTTATTCCATGTATACGGTAATTCAAATCTCGCAAGAATTTCACCACGATAATTTGAATCAATGACACCAACTGAATTTTTCAATGAAACTCCCGCTGGTAATTTTGTAATTGAACTTCTTGGAAAAAGAAGACCAACATGGCCGTGTGGGATTTCTACCGCAATGCCCGTTCCATATTCTATGAATGTGTCTGTGACTCTTACCGATGTTGCAGTCAAATCCATACCAGCATCACCGTCTTGTGCATATTGTGGTGTTACTGCTTCGGGGAACAATTTACGAAATTTTACCGTCAAATCAAAATCATTTTTATATGTTACATTAATATTTTCTTGGGTTGTTTGCCAAGCCATATAATCTCCTTTAGGAACCAACGTTCCAAAATAATGCATCAGGTGATGCGTGTTCTTTAATAAATGACCAAACTTTTGAATCATAATAATCGGATGAAGGGAACGGTGGTTTTTCATCCGACTTACACTTCTGATTAAATTTATATTTTGAATCGAATACTTCTGCTCTTCCACGTTCTCTGTCTGTTGTTCCATGACCAACTCTAACACCATAAAACTTAGCATCGGGCCATGCAGATTGTAGTCCACGTGATAGTACACCTGAACTTATGCAGGTCCAAACTTCTTTTGGTTTTATATTCAAACCACTCGCTATATTTTTTATTTCATCTATAATGATTGGATGATCTAATCCAAATGGTATTAGACCACAACTTTCATTTTCAGAGGCATATTTTTTTGCAACGTGTTGTATGTGTGTCAGAAATCCCATTGGAACTTCTATCATGTTAGCTCCCAATGAAATAGCTTCTGTGGTTAAGAAAAAATGTTTTCCTTTGGGTATAACAACAGTTGCCTTCAATCCCAAATCTTTACATGCATGAGCTAACGCAACTTGAGCATAACCGACTCTTGGGGAGGCATAAACCCATTCTTTAACATTGGGATGTGATGTTAAAAACTTATAAATAAATCTTCTTTTAGTTCCACCCGGAAGTAAATCATCCCTAACAACATTTATATTACCGTGTTTTTCTATCACTATTGGTTGTAACTTAACGTTACTATCTATTGTTTTATATTCAAAAAACTTTTTCATATCCTAATAACCCCGCTAAATGTCTTGCACGTTTTGATGGTTGCCACTTGCCGCTGACAGGTAAGAAGTTCGTCACCTTGGCATTTTGATATATCACCTTTGAATAATCAGGAAATTGATCGCAAGTTAAGTCAACTATTCTACCATCAGGCCATTTAACAAATCTGTGTAATGATTCATCACCTTCTATACGTAAACCATATGGTTTAGAACCTTCGGGTGCGATATAATAATATACAAATTCAGAAACAACATAACAAAAATTTCTTGTAGGATTGTTGACATCATATTCTTCTTTCATTTTTTTATTGTGAAGAAATTTTGGTCCCATATCTATCAAAGCATCTAACAAATCTTTTCTGTTTAAATTTGCAATATCAAACATTTTTTCTATTTCTTGGTCTGTAATTTTCATATTAATTTTTATATCTTTATAAAAAAAATAAGGGGGTTTCACCAAATTTAAATAAACAGGTTAATACCCCCTATAAGGTAAGTTGATTTATAAATCAACGATTTTTAAATGCTTACTGTGATAGAACCACGGGATACATTTACTGGGAAGCTACTTACGTTTCTTCTACGTGAATTACGTGTTACACCAAGTCTATTTAGTCCACTTTCTGAAACACGGATTCTTCCATCTTTCTCTACTGAGTAGCGAATAGCATCTGAATTCTTTGATACTTTTCTTGATGAAACGATTTGAAATGTGTTGCTTGATGTAGCAACAACTGCCAATTTTTGTCCAGGACGAAATCCAGCTTCACGGCTGATTTTGTTTGAAAAACGAAAACGTCTGGATGAATCTACTGTAACCATTACAGCACCTTTAATTTAATGAAACATAAAATTTAGAACGATTTAATTATCGTTCATTTAATTGATGTATTAATATACGAATTTTCCACATCATACGCAAGCATTTTTTTTAAATTGTTAACTTTATATCAAATAACAATTCTGTATCTTTTGTTTTCTTAATTGGTTTATTTAGCTTACCGACCGCTAACAATTCGTTTTCATCGTTGTACAAACCAATAGTTGTCACATAAGTTAGTGGATAGTGTACGAATCCTGTGTTGGTTATCTTACCATTAGCATTGTGATATGTTGGATTGTTTGTATAGTTAGCTTCGTTAACGGGAACTCTTATAAAGTAGTGGTTAGAAACTTTTTGTTCAGAACTCCTTATCTGCATTGGGTGTCCAAGACTCATTGCACCACTTATTGATGTAAATAAATTCATTTCATTATTTGCAAAAACATTTGAAGAAGTTACTGTTGTAAAATTCAATTCACTATTTAATTTTTCAGAATCCAAAATTATTATTCCTAAATTTGGATACATTTCACCGTATGTTGTTAATGAATTAGTTTGATATGGACCGTCTAATAGACTGCCACTAACTAAACTAAATGAAAAATATGGTGATTCTGAATAGTATATGTTGTTTACCAAGTCGAATGAATTGTCTATTAAGGAAATTATACTTGATGAAGTTTCTATTTCCATAAGACTTAATTGGAAATTACCAACGTCTATCCTGTCTTTCATGGAATCGTTATTAAAATTTATTACATAGTAATCATCGGGATTACTTTTTTTAACACCGTCTTCATAAAAGGAAATTTCATTTGAATTATTTTCAGTTAATATAGATTTATATTGTGTATAAATCAATTTTGATATAGCATCACTATCACGTTCCCCTATCTTCTCAGAACCCAATCCATTCTTATTAGCATAAGTCAAAGAAAACTCTATTGATTTATCTAATTCATTTTTAATTATAACATCAGTATGATATTTTTTAGAAGCTTCATTCTGATTTGTATTCAATAGACACACAGGTTTATCAAATACTTGGGGATATGATTCACTCTCTGTTGGGAAATTAAATTCCCCGTCTGTGAATATGGTTTTGTATGAATTTATAACATCTTTATCCATTCTAATAGGATAATATGTAGCTATCTTTGTGTTATTATGACATTCATGATCACTTATGTATCGTATTTCTAACCGTGTTGGAACCGCATTTGGAGGAATTTCCCTACTATTATAATAATATGGACCATCATCAGGACATATTGTGTATATTGTATCAGTATACATTATATTACAACCATCAGGATCATTTGGATCTATACATGGTGGATTCTGTACAGACAGTTCATAGCACTCACAAGTTGCTGATATTGAATTGCGGATTATGTTTTCCCATTCAACAACATTTTCTATTTCTGTTTTTGTATTATAACTGTATAGTGTTTTTCTTTGACCTGTTAAGTTACCGTTTGAATCCACCTTACCATCAAAGCATTCCTTACTTGATGTATATTCATATACCGCAGTTCTCTCGTATGTTGCTGGCAATCCTTGATAACAGGGCTGACCTGGTATTGGGTGGTATTTCGATGTGTCCTTTGATATGAATTTATAACTCTCAGAATCAATTCTACGTTTAGCATCAACCAATTTAAATGGAACTTTAGTACAATCATCGGATGGAAGTACATCAACACATAATGTTTTACCTCTGCCTATATTTGGATAAGCACCATCTAACAATTTTTTACTTACTCTGAGCCATTTTACATTTCTTGGTAAATAATAGTTTGACGCGAATTCTGAATTTATGGGATGTCCTTCAGCTTCTAATGGTAACAACGCACCATCATAATGTGTTGAATCATCATCCAATCTTGGGTCCGTAACGTCTATTGATACACCATCGTACTTAGCGCCAGACCAAGCTTTCCATATAGTTTGCCAAACTATATTTTGTGTTATTGGTCTATCGTGTTTTTCTATTCCAGCATTTCTTATTGCGTTTAATACAGATTGCTTTAATGCCTCTATCCAATTTTTAGTTTGAGTTTGTAGTGCTGGTTGTGGTGGTGTTGATGGTTGAAAGAATCTTAATTGATTGCCGTCAGGTGTGAATCCGTCCCACGTTATTTCTTCTTCTTGACCCGATGTGTATTCACCACTCAACGGCAAAACACCCTGTCCTTTTGGAACAGTACCACGTTTTGCTAAAGATACTATCTTTGTTGGTGCGCCATTTAATACGACTTCTCGTAAAATACGGTCTCTTAATTCAATGGATTTATTTGTATTTTTTGATAATTGTTTTAAATCAACATTTGAAAGTGATTCTATTTCATCAACATCAAACTTATAATACCAATCCACATAATTTCTTCCATTATCACATGGTTTTAACGAGTATTCCAATTGACCCGATGAAAGTAAAATATCGGATTGTACTATACCAGAAAAGTGTTCAGTTATTACCTCAGAACCTCTTGACTGAATAACAGTGTCTCTTTTTAAATAAAGGTATAGGTCAGCAACTAAATCCCATTTTCCTGGTATAGTATCCCCACCAATTTGTGTGGTAACTCTATTATTTAATTCATCATAATATGGAACTAAACGTATGTCCCTAAAGGCATATAATATATTACCGAAATCAAACTCACCACCTTCACTTATTTCATTTGTACCCAATTCATCAGCTCTAATCGGATCTGTTTTATATTCAGGTAATATACCACCGTCTTCTTCTTTTTTGAAGTATAACTGCCAATCCAATAACTTATCACGCGTTCCATCGGCCTTTAAAATTGGACTGTATCTAATTTCATCGGGTGGAACTTGAATGTTTGATCTAGGCACACCGCCTAATTTATTTCCATAAGTAGAACGCATTTTTTATACTATTAACTGATTGAACTTTTTAACAGAGAACACTCTTTGTTGTTTAATTTATTCATGCAACAAACCATTAATGCAGCTTCAATTGATTCTGTATATTTATCCAAAAAGTGATTGTCAACAGAAACAGGTTGATCCTTTTTTTCTGCCTTTTCATAAACACTATGAATATCTTGAACAGCTTTTAATATATCGGTATAATGTTTTTCATCAACCAATTTAGCAATTTCCATTAAAGCAGCGATTCTATCGTTCTTTTCTACCATTATATCTTTGATTTTTTTCGCAGCCTTCTCTACTTTAGGCTCAACACCTTCTGTTTCTTCACGTATAACAGTCAAAAGATGCTCAGCATCTTTCATTAATTTTGTTCTTGATGATATATTCACGACTAACTCCTACGAGATAATAAAAAATAAAGTCCAAAAAATAATAGCGCAACACCATAAAATATAAGATCTGTGACGATGTAACTTCCTGTGAGTTTTGTCACAAAAGCAAAAGCCGCATCGAATCCAAGCGGATTGAAGAACGTCCCTAAAATTAAGCACGTTTTTGCTAGAACATCTTTGTATTTTCTTGATTTTTTTTCTGACATGACGCCATCCCATAAAATTACCTTATTGTTAAACAAACCCTTTATTCATCACCATTTCTTTTATCTTTAGCATGTTGTTGATTTTCGTCATTATCAACCCATTCTAAATTAGCATAGTTATTATCAGTTGGTATTCCGTTCTTATGGTTTATTTGATCCTTTCCTTTTTCGGGTGGCGGTAAAAACGATTGTGCAACCAATCTATGTAGATAGAATTTTTCTACAACTCGTTTACCATTATTATATTTTATAAGTTCACATTCCAAATAACCCTTTTTAGTTTTTCTTGGTTTAAGTATTATTTCTTCGTGACTTATGGTTGTGTCATCATATCCTGAACGTTTGAACGGTGATTTTCCCGCTAAACGTTTTAACTTACCCGTTGAAGAAATTTCATAAGAATCTTCGTAGCCTTTAACAGGTTTCCACCGCTCTCTCTTTCTTTTCGAGGCTTCAGTTAATATGTCTAATAATTTTATCATAATAATAAATATGAATTAAATAAAAAAGGGGTGGAAATCCACCCCTTTAAATTATTTGGATGCCTTTGCTTCGGCAACAGATGCTTTGTTGTAGGGTGTAACCAATTTCTTAATTTCACCAGCAGCTTTACGAGCAACAGCTGCATCTTTTTTCTTTGTTGAATTATGAGCAGCTTCAAATTCACTATACAATTTTGACATTTGCTCAAAGATTTCTTGTTTAGTCATAACAAGTCTCCTAAATATAAAAAATAACTGTTATAGTTCTATCGACTATTGTTAATAAATATCTATTATTTTTATTTTATCTCACAAGCACCACCCGCACACGCAAGTTCACCTGTCAAATCGGTATTGTCTTCCATTTCGATAACACCACTCAAATCAACATCCTGTAGAGTTTCAATCAACTTGTTGAATTTTTCTTCATCAATATCTTCAAATGGTGCCTGAATATAAGTTCCACCATCGTATGGCAGTACTGAAAGACCATTGAAGTGTTCTTTATTTTCCCACATCCAATTTCCAACAGCATCCCATTCGTGTTCACGTATAGAAACTGTTGCGGATATGTTGTGAGTGTTCATACCTGTTCTATGTCCGGGTTTAATCCAATTTTGATTGAACCACTTTACTCTCTCTAACAATTGCAATGGACTCTCACTACGAAGAATTGAACCTTCAGGTGCTTTCTGTGGAACCCCAATGACAGCTGTATCGTGTGGACGGAAATATTCATCTTCAACTAATTCGGGGTGATTTATTTTTAAGTATGTGTAAATTGCCTCATTCTTACCAACACGAACACGGCGTAAATAATAATCATTATGCCAAGCATGAATGCCAGATGAACAACCCAATGTCAATGATGATGTTCCTGCTGGTTTAATTGTTGTTGTTCTCGCAGATTTATTTATACCAATTATTGAAGCAACCCTTTCATTTTCTTCTCTCGATGCTTTTGCAGCTGCTTTCAAGTCTAATTTTTGTACTTTACCCGATCCTATTCCAGTCATACCAACACCAAGTAAAGCGTCCTTTTCAGTTGTTCTTTGCCAAATAGGACGTAGATAATGGAAATCCGTATATCCAGCTTGCATAGTTCCGATGAAGGTTGCAGCCTTAACACGTTCTTCCAAGTCTTCTTGTGATTCTACATCAGACACGTTTACTTCACATAAGTTACAGAATTGGAATGGACGTAACGCGATTTCACAGCAAGGATTGGTTCCCCAATCTTTATCATTTGAAAGATAAATACCTGGTTCACCCGCGTTTGACAACTCTATCTTTTTCCAAAGTGATTTAAAAAATTCTTCTGACACTTTACTACGTAGCAGAACAGCGGAGTTATTAGCACGGCCTCTCTGTGGATTTAGTTCCCACCAATTACCAAACTTACAAGAAATCATATCATCATCGTCAGCTGAGAATAGTGATATTAAAGCTGCACGGCGTATTCCTCCAGCAAGAACGGCATCTGCAATATGACATACAATATCGTGAACTTCAATAGGTTTGAGTTGTTCACCATCAGTTTTTAGGTCAAGCATTGCTCTAATTTTTTCTATACAAATACGAAGTGGTTCTGGTCCAGGTGCCTTTCCACCACTTGTAATTAGTCTTGCTCCTTTGTGACGGATGTCTGAATAATCGAATCTCATAGATGAACCACCTGTGAAGTATGATTTCATAAGGGCTTTTATTGCATCTGCCCAACCCTCAATAGAATCACTAATAAGGAATCTTCTCTCTTTTGATTTAGGTCTATGGATTGGTGGTAATTTTTCAACGTGGTGTGTTTGTACTGAGTACCCTACTCCTGTACCACCTAATAGGAGAAACATCACTTCACCAAATGCACGCCAATCATCTATTGGCATATAAGCACAATTATAGACTCTATTTGGGGATATTTCAATAGGCTTTCCACCAAATTGTAAAGAACGCATTGATGGTAAAACTTTTTTATCATACACCAACTTATAAACCCTTTCTATTTCATCGGTTAATTGTGGGTATTTTCTTTGATGCATTTCTTTATTTCTTGTTACCAATTCATCCCAAGTCTCTCGTCTATTCTTTTCGGGAACAAATCGAGCATATTTCATATGAACTGTTATTTCAGAAAGAATCCTATTGCTAATATCCATTTAGCTCTCCATTTATTTATTGTTAAAAACTTGATTTTTAGTATTAAAAACAAAACGATATAGTAATAACTATACCGTTTCGATAAAAAAAATTGGATTTTTTGATAATTTTTTTATATTATATTATCTAACCATTTTTCACCATCCCACCATTCAAAATTGGGATAACTTGATTTATAATAAAAATCTTCATACCACTCTCCTATGTATAGATAGGGGTATGTGTGGTCTTTTAATTTGTTTAAGAAGTAATAACAGGTCATTGGTATTATACCACCTTTACCGTTTTTACCACCAACCACGAATGAAAAATAAGGTATTTCATCAAACCAATTTAAAACACCAAACACACTATTATCAAAATAATATATTTCATGTTTAAAAGACAAAACAGTATCCAAAAATTCTTCTATACTTTGGTTGTATAGAAACTTAGACGATTCAAATATCTTTCTGTAATCTCCATTTGTATTAACGGACATTTTTCTCAGTTGATATTTTCTTCTTGATGTTAATTGACCAATCTTTAATCTTGAAGATCTTGATTGATACCATTCGTTATTAGATGTTGGCAACCATCCATTTTCAAAAAGGTAAGTACTGGTCTCACCTTCAGGTATACAAAACAGTTCACATAGATCGGTGCCTTGTTCATCATCGTATTTTCCGTTTACATGACTGACTCGTATTTTCATTTAACCTCTCGTTATAGTATTTAGATCTTTCTAAATTAGATTCACCAGCATCCAAATCAGTATGATCGTAATTCATATTATCTGTATCGGGTGTAACCCATCGGTGATTCCGTTCAGCAGTCCACAGAGTATTGTTATACATTCTTTCGATAACAAGTTCCTCCTTTGTAGTGAACGCTGGATCATGAAGCCTAAAACGATTATTAGGTTGTATCGCAAAATTGCCGTTGTCCATCATTATCACGTGGCCGCATTTATGTTGTGACGGATATTCTGAGAATAGATAATCCGTGTCCCCTGAATCAGTACTTGCAGCCCAATCTATTGTGAATAAGTATCTTCCTCTATACTCATTCCTACGCCTTGATATAAATTTAACAGCCTTATCTTTAAAATACGGAAATTGTGTGACTGATACATGGTATGAGAAAGAATCCCATAATACCAATTCATCCAATTCCTGTTGCTCAGCATCTTCTTTCCAACAAAAGGCATGTATAGGCATTCTCCACCACACACCGCCATCTTCCATAACAAAGTGAAACAATGGTGTTTTACCAGGTATAGACGATATTCCAATTATAAAACAAGGAAATTTTTTATCAAAGTGGTCTTTTTGGTCTCTTAAAAAGTTACCACGTACAAAACAATCTATTACAGGTATTGGTGAATTTAAGTATGCCATACATATCCGTTAAATAAATATCAAAACGCTTCAAATTTATTGGAATTTTCTAAACTTTCTATCCCACCTAACTCTTTCAAACGCGTACTCATTAGTTTCTTAGCAAGTGGTTCGCCATTCATAGAAGAACTTATACTCTTACCCATATCAGAATTGGGTTCATATATTTCTATATTACCGTTCATAGTATTTATTTTACTTGGGAAAGTCATTCCGTCAGGTCCGAAACGGTTTTTAATAGTGTGGAATCTACCAGTACCACCTATTTTATCATTTACCTTTCTTGATAAAGACACTACGAAATCTGCAATCATTAGTTTATTATATGACTCGGACACTTTTCCACCTTCAATAATATCATCTTCTAACGATGACCTATTCGCTTGGGAAGCACTCCATATAGGAATGTTGTAAGTTCCAGCAAGACCACGCAAATCTTCGTATATGTCATTCAATTCCAATCTCTTATCACCCGCCTTTGATGGTTTTATCAAATCAGCGTAATCAACTACAATTAAATCTGGTTTTTTATTTTGACTGATACATTTTTCTATATGTGAACTTATTGTTATTACACTTGCAGTTTTAGTTGGGTAGTATCTTAAAATCAATTCACCTTTCAAAGTGTCAATATTCTCTCTAATTTTTTCTTGAGCATGTTCTTGGTTTAAGTCTTGAAATGGTATCTTAGTATAGAACGCATCAAATCTACGTGCAACATAAAATTGATTTAATTCTAATGTATAATAGATTACTGTTTTACCCGCCTTTACAGCATTTGCAGCTATACTTACCAATGCCCAACTCTTACCTATACCAGCAGGAGCAACTACAATTCCCAATTCACCACCAGCAAGACCACCGTTCATAACGTCATCTATAACATTCCAACCAGTAGAAACACAATCACGTGAACCTTCTTCATACCGTGCAGAAATATCCACCTTATATTCGTGACCAATATCTTTATCAGCACCGGCTTTCATAGCAGTATCTATCTTCTTCTTAATCAAATCAAAGTTTCCGGACTTCAGCAAATCCACTGAATCGAGTATAGCACCTTTCATCTTTTGATTTTTACAGAACTGAAGAACAACACTCTTGATATATTCAAAGTCTGTTGATTCTTTAAATGACTTTATATCTTTAATTGTTTTAACAACGGATGTTTTAAGTGCTGAATCTTCTATTGACAGAACTTCGGATTTTAATACTTCTGATGTTGGTGTGTTTCTGTATATGTTATGGTATGACAATACTTTTTCTACTAACCAACTATTGGCTTGTGATTCAAAATAATACGGTTCGATTATATCTGAAACTTGTTGTAGAAATGCTTTATCGGATAATAGTATTGATATTACTTTTGTTTGAAATGAATGACCATAATCCGCCAAACTATCTTGCATGTTTATTCCTAAGCTCATTTAATGAATTGAAATTCTTTTTTACCCAACTATCCCAATTTGGAATAACAGAATGTAATTTATCTTGAATGTATAACTTACTTAATTCAACCAATCGTATACCATCAACATCACCATCAACTAAATTTCTTATATTTGATTTGTGTGATTGTGATATATCAACATCATGTAATTGCATTATCTGATAATTTGTCTCGAATGATTTCAAATTATCTTTTAAGTTGTTTAGTGATTTAACTTTTCCATCGTATAATTTACAAAATTCTAAGAACATTTCCAAATCAATTTTTCTTTTTTCGGATAGCATCGGAAAATTTTTTTCAATTGTTTTTTTACCTATACCACTCATACCTTTTATATTATCACTTTTATCACCTAATAATGATTTGTATAATATAAAATTCTCACACCAAATTCCAGTCTCCTCCAACAAAATATCGGGTGTATACATTTGTTTTTTTGTTGGTAAATATACACTAACTCTATCTGAAACCAATTGTAAAAAATCCCTATCGTTTGATAATATAACAACTTTCTTTTTAAAGTATGATGCCAAATAAGCTATAACGTCATCAGCCTCTATTTGGTCTATTGATATTGTTGTTATTGGTAAATTCTGTAGATAATTGTATACACGATACAGTTGATATTTTATTGAGGCTTGCTCGTCTTGTATGTCTTCAAAACCAACAATTCTATTCAATCGAGTTGTTATTGCACGTTTTTCTTTATAGTTTGAATAGACTTGTTTTCTTCTGTATGAACCACCCTTACCGTCAAAAACAACAACTACCCGTGTGGGGTTAACCATACGGATAGTTGAAGCTAATGATAGTAAAAATCCAGATAACCCGCCAACGTGTTTACCTTCTTCGTTCAAAGTAGGTATGGCTGAAAATGTTCTTATAAACAGATTCATACCATCAACAATCAAAACCTTATCATCACGGGTTAGTGAACTTTGGGTTTCTCTTTCAAACTCAATTTCGTTTAATATGTTTGCATATTTTTTGTTCATACTTCATCAAATGGAATTTCATCGGAAAGAACTACATCATCTATTCTTGGTGAATCTAACTGCTGATATTTCATAATAACTTTATCAGCAATTTCGTCATAAATAGTTTCTTTATATTTAGGAATATTTATAATCTTTTCAACAAATTCTTTTGATTGAAATTTTATAACCTCACCACTATCCTTATCAGTCCAAGAGTACCAAGCTCCTGCCTGATTAACTAAGCCGTAATCCTTCATAGTTGTTAACCAACTGCTGAAATCGTCTATTCCCGAATCAAAATAAACCTCATATTCACATTCACGTAGTGGAGGACCGACTCGGTTTTTAACCAATTTAGCCTTTACACGTGAACCAACAATCTGATCATGCCCATCTACTTTTGTCTTTATAGCACCGATAGAAGACAGTCTTAATCTAACCGAAGCATGGAATGGTATTCCCTTTCCACCCGGAGTAGTCCATGGATCTGAGAATGCCGGAGCATTTAATTTCTGACGTAGTTGGTTTGTTATGATTAGACAGATACGTTCTCTACCAATAAGATTCGTTATCTTTCTCATTGCCTTTGAAATGATAAGTGCCTTAGCAGTAGCATATCCATCCTTATCGAAATCAGCGGACATTTCTGTTTTAGTTGAAGCACCTGCTATAGAATCAACCACAATAGTAACCAATCTATCTTTATCTGAAGACCTTACTTTGTCAATGATTACATCAATTGTTTCAAAAATATCTTCCACTGTTTCCAATGGAATATACAACATCTGTTTAAGGTCCAAACCAATTGCTTCCAAATACTCTTTAGATATAGCATTTTCAGTATCTATGTATACCGCCAAACCATCTTTTTTCTGTGTGTTTAGTAGTGCGTGTGATGCTAATAAGGATTTACCTGATTGTTCAAGACCTGTTATTTCAGATACTCTACCGACAGGGAATCCACCGTTTTTTCTATTTGATATTGCCAAGTCCAAAATAGTTGACCCAGTACCAACCCATTCTTTAACAATTGTTGGAGCATCGGTATCACCTTCAAGAAAATAAGCAGTCTTTAGGTGTTGAGCTTTGAATTGTTTATTAATAGTTTCGGCAATGAGACCACCCAATTCATCGGACAGTTCATTCTTTGTTTTTGCCATAACTTACCTCTAATTAAAAAAGATCGTCAAATGTAACACCAACATCGTCACTTGATGTAGGCGGTGCAGGCTTGCTTTCCTCGGATTTAGTTTGTTCTTTTTTACTTGTGTAATTTAGATCTTCTGTGTCATCGGATTGACCTAAGTATGTTTGAAGATATGTCTTCAATTCATCATAAGATGGTTCAGGGTATAATTCGGTAATGTTTGGGTGTTGTTTGATTTTTTCAACAATTTCAGGATTAGAAGAAACGGGAGACGGATTTGGTTTAATACGGATAGTAGTTTCTGCATAATCACGACCTGTTTCTTCGGGAGACTTAACGGTTACTACAATGTCACGTCCTGTTTGCACATCGGATAAATCACCGTAATCATCGTCTGCGAAATATCCCAACAATTCTTCATAGAGTTGTTTTCCAAATCCCCAAAACTTAACACCCTCGCCTTCGGAACCACGAACAATTACGGGAACGTATGTTCTCATTTTTGGTTCCAATTTTCTTCCCATAACCCAATCGTTTTTATCCCCTGTCTGCTTCATTTTTTCAGCGAAGTTTACAATTGGATCAGGTCTACCGAATGAAATTGGTGAGAGAATAGATCTTTTACTAAGTTTGTAATGAAAGTATAACTCAATAAAAGGGGCATTTTCTGCCTTGTGTAGATAGGGAACAATACGAATTTGGTGTTCACCTGGTTCAGGTCTCCAAATATGCGATGTTCTGTTGTTGGTATTTTTGAGAGAATTCAAGCGATTTTTAATCGCGTCCAAATTGATGCCCATAATATGGCTCCTTATAATAATTAATAGATAATGCTGAACTAATATTGTTCAATGCACAATTTTCATTTATTCAATATACGAAATTAATACTTAATATGCAAATTTTATTTTATTTAGATGTAAATTTTTTTGATATGATAGCTGTTCTTATCATTTCACGTATCTTCTTTTTCAGTTTTCTTTTATAAAAATTATCATATAACGATTCTTTTTTAGGTTTTTCATCGGACTCAACATCCTTTATTTTTGGTTTTTCTTCGGCATCAGGATCTTCATCTTTTGGTTCTGACTTATCAACTTCCATGTGTCTATCTAATAGTTGTATCATGTTATCTTTTATTGTTCTTGAAACAACATCCAAATATGCAAATGCTCGATCAACTGACTCTTTATCATCGTCTGTTAATTTATTCTTTACATAAATTGAAATTTTTCGCATAAGACGTTTAATGTCAGCTTCCCTTTCATCCCTACCGTCTTCTGAGAATGGGGATGTTAATATCTTGTTCAGCACTTTATACAGTGTTTTTATTTTTTCATCACCATACATTCTTGAACTCAAAGACATTAATTTTTTCTTCAAGTCACCGTCATTGTATGCCTTTGAATCATATAAGTATCTAAACCACGCTCGTATTTCTTCGGGTTTCTTTTCCGTGAATACATAATTCATCATACTGCGATTATTTTTCAATACTTCCATCATATCAATAACCGCCATATACTTGAATAGGCTTAAAGTGGTTACGTCTAATTCTTCTTTTATAGATTTATTTTTTTCAGTTTCCATTGTATTTCCTATGGGACTAACGAAATAACATTTTTTCCTTGCAACATATAAAGACTAACACTTGTTTCTTTATTGAAGAAGTGTAGTTTATTTCCAAAGGCCTTTTTATATTCGTAACCTAATTTCTTGAGAAAATCCATTACAGCCTTTTCTTCGTATTTACTTGCATCTATTTTGTTATCGGGTAGAATTGAAATGTTTTCCATTTCAGATTTAAGTTCATCGAATATAGTATCAAACCCCGTTCCTTCTTTAACACTTACCAACTCCATCAATCTATTCATAACACGGTCTGTTATTCTTTCTACCAAGATTTCATAATCATTTTTTTTCATAATAACACCAAATATTATACGCTATAAATATGTACATTAAAAAGAATATACCTTAACTAAAATAATTTTAACTACTCTAAACCCATCCTTATTTTTCAATAAAGCACAGTTTTTATAACGCTCCCATTCAATTTTATAAGTCTTATCCAATATTCCATTGTTAAGATTCATTATCAATTCGTTTAAAGCATTTATGGTGTATATTGTATTGGTTTCTCGTTTTTGATGAACCATAATGGAATTTGGTAAAAACTTCTTATATGAGTCCATAATAACATTATAGGACAGCATAAAATCTTCTTTTACCTCCAACGGCTTGAACATAAAAATTTTGTTATTAAATAACGAAAAATTGTTTTTTATTTCATTTACCGTATCTTCCGTTTGGTATTTTTTTGTAAAGGTGCATACCAATTGTGTCTTCAATACCTTTCTCTCTAATCTTCAAAATATCTACTTACATATAAATATAAAATTAAATTTGTTTAATATCCCCAAAAGTGTCTCCAATGTAAATTTTTATTGACATATTATCTGTTTGTAAGGCACTTGTTAAATCGTCTATTAAACCCATTTCATCGGGGTGTATATCGAAAACAAAAGCATCGTATAGATATAACATAAAAACAGACCGTTTGCCTTTCAATAATGATAGGATAGCCTTTATTTTTTTAACATTATACTCCGTTTCCAACGATTGAAGCACATAATTGAAAATTTTATTAGGTGTTTCATCCTTAATATCTCGGAATAGTTTGCCATAAAAATGTGATTCTACCTTACTATTGGATTCATATTGATACCATAAGTCATCAATTACTGCTTGTATTGACTGAAAAAATGGATGATTCATAAATTCGTATGTTATATTACCGTAAATATTTTGAAATATTTTGGATTTGAACTCATCGTAATCCATGTTTATATTTAATTCTTCACGTATTTGTTCATACGGATGTCTTTCAAATTTATATTCTAATATCTTTGCCAACAATTTAATATGAAAGGCATCATAATCAAATTGAACTATCTTACCACCACTAAACCTTGAACGTATTTTATTCCGTGTACCATCTTTTTTATTCATAGCAGAGAAATTGAAACCATCCCAAGAGTTACTGGGTCTACTTGTTGCAGTATACCACATATAATTTTGTTTCTTAGTTTCATCACCGACAATAATTTCATTTTTCTCTATCTCATAAAATACATTAGTGAAGTCATTACAATAATCAATACAATCTTTAGTTATCACATATCCATCGTCAAATGGTTTCAATCTCAAAACGTATTCTGCAATCTTTTTTGCCCATTCTAATTGAATAGCAAGTGGTATTATGTGACCCAATTCTTGTATTCTGAAAAACTTATTGCATAGCATTTCCATGCCTTTCGGATAAAACTCTTTTGGGTTTATATTATCACCTGTGTAATAATGTAAATATGAGTTTAAATCAATCCCACCCCCATGACCATTATAAAGCATTGCCTTTTTATTGAAAACTAATGACTTTGGGTGGAATTGTATTTCAATAAAATTAACATTGGAATCCAATTCATCGGGATGTGTCAGGTTTACGTATTCATCTGTTCCGTCTGAAAATGCAACATACAATCCTATTATACTACTTTCGGATGGATGTTTATTCGGATTTGATATTAGAGGAACACATACACATGGTTTTTCTTGAAACATATAGATACTTTTGATTTATTGGTAATTTTCATCATATACCGTGTACTCTTTTGGATCGGTTAGAATCCTTTCAAATATAGGAAATTTATTTGACATTTTCAAGATAATTCTAGAATTGGTATCAACCACACCCGGTGTGTATAATATACCTTTATAATATTCATCGAACTCAGGACCGGTCAATTTCCAAGTTATAGTTTCAAACCCATAAAGTGTTTGATTTATACCGTATCTTTTTGATTCATAATTGGAAGCTTGTGTTGAGTCAATTTCAAAAAACACTCTATTTATTTCATTTCTTTTATAGATAAAATATCTTTGCATTTTTCCTCTTGCAAAATCATCACGAGTTGGTGGCTTTTTACTAGGGACGGGTGTTCTAAAATTTCCCATTTCTGTAATAGAATTGCCTATTATTTTCATTTTGTTGCCACTTATATTTTTGTATTCCTTCAAGTCAGCATATTTGAAATAACTTTCAGAACGGTCTCTATAAGGCACCAATTTCATAGATACATTAGGAATCCAATCTCTTTCAGTAAATACTTCTCCAGTAGAATATTTGTGATAAAACCCAACGTATTCTTTCCAATCATCAAGCGTCATCCATTGCTTACCCTTTGTAAAAAGATTCTTTTGTATTTGTTCTTGACTATAATATGTTCGTTTTCTACCTGTCATTTTGATTCATCTCCATAACCAGGTGCATATTGACTTAATCTAGCAGCTGTTTGTAATGTTGTTTCCCAAGTGCTAGGAGTTACTTTATGTGTTATTTTAGTTACTGTAAACGTTATATCCCATGCTTCATTGTAATGTTTGGGTATAAGTGATGTTTTGAGAACATCACCAAATTTAAAACCATTTATACCATCTATTGTTGCACTAAATTCTATAGGGTAAATGGCTTTATTCAACCAATGTGCATCGGTAACGTCTGACGGTGGAAGTCCTGCAGCCAATCTTTTGTATTTTATGAGTGATCCTCTATATGTTTCTGACCACGCTGAGTTCCATCCTGAGCTTGCTAATGTCCTTTCAGCAGTATTCATTTCTTCTAATGTCTTTTTATATTCCTCTCTATATTCGTTTATGTTAGTATACCCACCCAAATTAAGTTGGTTGTCCAAGTTAACGATTCCAGCACCGTCACTTTGACCACTTATTAACGCAGCACCACCTCTTGCTGCTATGTAAGCAGCGGATGCCATCTCTTTGGATGGTCTTGAAACAACAGTCACATTACGTAATAACGGGCGTATAACCGTTGCGTCAAACCAAAATGGTTCAACCGTGTCAACGCCGTTAAACTCAGTTACTCTTTTTGCCAAATTAGTATCTTCTATTGATAATATAGCTCGTTGTCTCTTTTCTGTGAACCCATAGCTGAATTTTGTTTTTACCAGTGATTCTGGTTCATCAAATAATATGGCGGTTAATTCGTATATCTCACCTGTAGCAGAACTAACTAATCCCAATATTTCATCAAAAAATTTTGTTATGTTTTTAAACGATATATTTTTTCCACCGTCATCAATAAAAGTACCATATATTCTTTTTATAACATCTACACCAATTAAAATGTTTCCGATATTAATAATGTCTGGTTCTACACGTACTTCTTTGGCATTCTTTTCAGAATTCCATCTACCAAATTGACGTAAAGTTTGGTCATTATCACTACTAAATGGGGTTATGTTTCCATATGAACCCATATATTTATCTGGAAAAAACACATCTATAGGATTCGCAGATTTAACTAATGGGTTGTATTGTGTTTCATTATTGAATGCCTGCATTGTGAATAGACTATAAAACAGATCTTTGTCTGCATTATCTTCTTCAAATCTTGATACCAATACATTTGCGAAGTTAACCAATGAACCCAATCTAACATACCAAAAAATCTTATCACGAACAACTATTGGTTCAGTAGTACCATCAGTAGGCGCACCATCAGGTGTTGTTGTATCGGGTGTTGTTGTATCGGGTGTTGTTGTTTCTATCGGTGTATTATTTGTTGCATTTGGATCAACTGTTGCATCTGTTTCTTTTTTTATACCACTTTCAAATGAATCCACTTCAGCATCCGTTTTAACCGCTCTACCAAATAATCGCTTTTCCATGAAAGTTGTTGTTTGAAATTCACCTTTGGTGTTAAAATTTTCAACTCTTATGCGTAAAACAGCTTCTTTATCCCCCTCAGTTTTTGGGGAAAACTGTATAAAAAATGTGTCTTCCGTTTCTTTCTTTTTAGTTATAGTATTGTTTTCAAATTTTACAACACTAAAAGCCGAAGCATTTTTACCATCGATATAATATCCGTCTTTAGGTGCTATTCTTGAAAAAAGTTTATCATTATCTTTGCCAACTTTTATTTGTACGGGTCTTGGGTTACTATTTGTTTTTATTTTTTGTTTACCAAAATCAACCGTATCAGACCGTTCTATCGACTTCGTTTTCCCTTCTAAATGGATAGTTACCCATTCACCTTGAAATACGTTGTTATATTGATTATAAAATTCAAAATAAAATGCTATTCTTGCCTTTTCACTTTTGGTATAACGTTTTGGCATATAAGCTATTTTTATGTAATATTCCTGATCACCATCTTTTTGATAATCACTAAGTCTTTTAACAAATGCACTTACCCCAAGAGTAGA
>Ga0315909_10001493_pt1 | contig 31625 bp, 44 predicted proteins | sample LakEriMetagenome_11_FD_203527 | JGI IMG/M metagenome (GOLD analysis project Ga0315909, IMG submission 203527) | Freshwater fungal communities from buoy surface, Lake Erie, Ohio, United States - Buoy 2 MA125 | ecosystem: Environmental > Aquatic > Freshwater > Lake | place: USA: Lake Erie, Ohio... | reverse complement strand
TGGTGCCCTATGTAAGATTCGAACTTACAACCTTCGGTTTCTAAGACCGACACCTCTACCAGTTGGGCTAATAGGGCAAATTGGAGCGGAGAATGGGGATCGAACCCACGACCACTTGCTTGGCAAGCAAGAGCTCTACCACTGAGCTACCTCCGCAATTAGATGGAGTTCCCTTCCAGAGTCGAACTGGATTCTCAAGGATTTGCAGTCCTGCGCGTTACCGTCTCGCTCAGGGAACATTGGCTGGGGATCAAGGGCTCGAACCTCGGACATCCAGAGTCAGAGTCTGGCGTTCTACCAACTGAACTAATCCCCAATGGCGACTTCGACGGGTCTCGATCCCGCGACCTCTGGCGTGACAGGCCAGCGCTCTCCCAACTGAGCTACGAAGCCAAAATTCTGGTGCTGGTTACTGCCATCCAGCATCTCCCTTTTCGCGGAGTAGGTTCAACGGGATTAGACGGCTGCTATCTAGACCTCGGTGGCTAGTCACCATATCCGATCATGGCCGCAGCCAGCTGTTAACATGATCGGCGATTTGTAGGATCCCAACCCTACAAATAGACAACTGGTGCTGGCAGCAAGAATCGAACTCGCGACCTGATGATTACAAATCAACTGCTCTACCTACTGAGCTATGCCAGCGAAACTGTTGTGGGCTAACCGTGGACCCACGCGAGTCTATTTAACGCGACCAACCGTATCTCCTATAGTTAGATATTTCGTATCAACTCTCCAGCCCTTCGGGAGCGCGACTTCCCTATTCACCTTCTCTGAGCTTTCACACGTCTGCTAGATACGAAATTATGGTGGAGCCAGACGGGATCGAACCGCCGACATTCTGCTTGCAAAGCAGACGCTCTCCCAACTGAGCTATGGCCCCAAAACTTGACAGTTTTTCTCCGTAGGATAACTGTCAACCTACTGTGCCGAGGTGTTCCCATTGGGCTCGTGGAGGCACGATGGTAGTCCGTGACAGGGTTGAACTGCCGACCTTCTCCGTGTAAAGGAGTTGCTCTTCCACTGAGCTAACGGACCGTATTGGCTCCCCGACTAGGACTCGAACCTAGGACAAAGCGATTAACAGTCGCTTGCTCTACCAACTGAGCTATCGGGAAATAAAAGCTCCAGAACACTATCGTAGTCTGGCAACGGATGGTTATTTAAGTGTCTCCTTGTAACCTGCAGGAAGGAGAGAATCATTCACCATCACCCTAGTCTGTTTCAACACTAAAGGGCTCGTTATGGAGGAAGAGGTGGGATTCGAACCCACGATACCCGTGAAGGTATATCGGTTTTCAAGACCGAGGCGTTCAACCGCTCTGCCACTCTTCCGTAATTGGTCGGAGATGCAGGATTCGAACCTACGACCCTCTGCTCCCAAAGCAGATGCGCTACCAGACTGCGCTAATCTCCGTATGTGTTATAAAACGGCTAACAGTAGCATTACTTATAGTCGTTTCATAACGTTGTTTCTACCAGATTAAATTGTCAAACAGCGAATCACCATATTTAGTATCATATTTCATTGACTCTTGGTTGTCAAGATTTTTATTGGTCCTCCCGCGAGGTAACGATCCTCGGTCTGACGGTTATCAACCGCCTGCTCTACCTTTGAGCTACAGGAGGCATTGTATCGACTATTTCAAGATTCCATTCTGAAGGAATTTCAATCTTGTCTTTCTTACAAATAGATATAATTTTCAACTTCGCCTCTATTAAAGCTGTTTGTTCATCTAAAGCTTTAATCCAGACATTGATACCAGGAAAATTATGAACGCGGATCTTGTAAGAAGTCATCATGTCGCTCTTTATCAAATTGGTGGACTCTCTGGGACTCGAACCCAGGACCTTCGGTTTAAAAGACCGCTGCTCTAACCTACTGAGCTAAGAGTCCTCAGCGACAGATTCGCTCGCGACGAATACCATACGGCGTATGACGATCCACGATATAGCAACGTGGATGACGAGGCGCATGATACACATACGGATTGTATGCGGGTCGCGGATGGTAGTATGGGCGCGGCGGAGCATAGTATGGATCATATGGGCGCGAACGATAGTGTGTGCGATCATAAGATTCGGACACGCCATTCGCTACGACTGCACCAGCAAGCGCACCTACAGCACCAGCAGCGACGAGCTGCTGTTCGCGCGGTGTGCAACCAGCAAGACCAAGCGCGATAAGTGAGGCTACGATAATTCTTTTCATGCTACGCTCCAATCATAGTCGTCGATTGTCCTGACAGATTCAAATCCGTCATATTCGTCGATACGGTATTTAGTCCCAGCAGGAACATCAGCGATGGCTAATTCAGCATATTCTCCATCAGCATCCGTGCCTAATTCTTCTACGACTTGCACAAGAATAGGATCTGTGCGCGAAACATCATATTCGCTTTCAGCCTTTCCGCCAAGTTCAACGTATCGTTCCCACGCAGCCTTAGAAAGACCAAAGCCACCCCAACAAGCATTATACACTATCTTAGTCACTTTCATCTCCATTGTCAAGTGGCGATCGCGGAAGGACTCGAACCTTCGGCCCACAGCTTAGAAGGCTGTTGCTCTATCCTGCTGAGCTACGCGACCTTTGTCTTTTTGATTTCCAACAAGAGCTCACGAAACTCCATGTTGGACGCATCACCTTTGGCCTTGTTTAAGCAGTTCAATACTATTTGAACATTTCCCTTGACGTAGCCACGCTTAGAATTTTTCCTGTCTACAGAAGCAACTCGCAAACCATTTGTGCCAGCTTTATGATCAAGTTCAATGCCACTCAGAGCACAACGATAGTTCTGTTTTTCTAGGAGCGACTGTATATATTCAATCGTGAGATTGTTTTCTAACGTTCGCGTTAATCTTTTCGTTGCGCTCTTGGTTTTATAGTAGAGAGCTTGTGCCATCCTAGAGCGATCAGTTTTCAGTTTGCTGTGATATTCTTTAGAACGTTCCTTAAGATACTCTGAGTTGTTTTCTCTCCAGATTCGAGCATTTTCTTTTACTTTATCAGGATTCTTTCGCGCCCAAGCTCTTGCGTTTTCCCGTGCGCGCTCTGGATTACATTCTCTCCAAAGCCGAGCTTTTTCTAGTATTCTGCTCTTGTTTTTCTTGTAGTATTCGCGGGCATATTGACGTTTCTCATCTTTAGTCATGTGATAGTTCCTTTCTATTGACGGAGATGCGTTTGTATGCTTTCTTCGAACGAACTACACGAGCGCGATACTTTAGGCTACGAACTTCGCGCGCCATCGGATTCCGTCTTGACGCGGATGAGTTTTCCGCAGAGTTCCCAGTCATAGGTTTTCTCCTTAGTCTTACGATCCTTAACGAACTCCATCTTATAGCCAGTGAAGTCTTCCAGATACTTCACAGCCAACTTGATATCGTCGAACTCTTTCATACCAGTGTTTCTGTTCAGATATGGCTTTGCGATATATTTCATGCAGCGAGTTCCTTTACGATCTTACCCATACGGCGGCCGTGCGCGGGATACGCAACGACGGAAACTTCCTTGTTCCAGCAAGCGCGGCAGTCGCCACATTTGCCAGAGCGCTCATACGCATCACACACCTTGCTCGCGCTCGTTTCGCTATCAGCGAAAGGAATAACCGTCGAGCCGTGATCCGCGTCGAACTCACCGACCATAGAGTCGGACGAGTAGCGAACAGCAACGTTCTCGAGCGCCTTCATACGTTCAAGAATCGGACGGATGCGCTCAACCTTGTATGACTTAGTAGGCAGCCAGTGCTTGACATGCGGAGTCTTTTGCATAACAAGGAAAATCTTGAAAGCCAGAGCGGGATGATATACGTCACCCGAGTCGAACCAGCGGAAGAACTTCTGACGACGCAACTCGTGAACCATATCGTCGACCCACTCAGCTCGCTTCCAGTCTTCGCGATTGTGCTCGCGGACCTTGATCGCGTCGGGCATCATATAGAAACCTTCAGCGGCATAGCATCCAGCGCAAACAGCAACGGGCTGCTTAGTCGTCGGATCAATCGAACCTGGACAGGTCTTGCGAGCTTGCAGCGACCACGACTTGGCAGGCATTTTAGAAGCCTTGGACAACTTAATCATCACAATCTCCATTCATCTTGACTTAATGATACCACGGGCAGACGTGATTGTCAAGGCCCGTGGTACTGTTAAATCAAGCTGTTACTCAGCGTAGACTTCTTTGGGCAGATTCTCACGAACGGCAGCGCGAGCTGCGTTGCGCTCCTGCTCTTCCGTTTCATAAGCAAGCTCGAGAGCGCGGAACTCTTCGAGCACATCCGCTTGATCGTCGGTCAGATCGCGACCAGTGATCGGATGCTTAGCAACCTTCTGCTTGGTTTTCGCGTGAACAGCTTTGATCGTTTCGAGATTCTTCGCACGAACCGCAGAGTCGTCGACCGAAACAACTTTCGCAGTCTTGATCTTGCCAGTCGCAAGCGCCTTAGCGATCAACTTGTTCGAAGCGGAATGATCGACGGTCTTAGCCTTAGCAGCTGCCTTCGGCGACTTAGCCTTAGCAGCTTTCGCGCGCGAAGCAGCGGGAGCGATCGCAGGAACCGAACCGTTGAGAACATACGCGGTAACTGCACGACCACTATCGCGGATCGCTTCGAGAGTCACCCCAGCCATGCGAGCATGACTGAGAGCGGAGCGAGCACGACGCTCATTACCAGCGGCGGTAAGGAGCTGACTCGTGGTAAAGCGGTTGGAGTTAGACTTCAACAGGTTGATAACGATATTAGCTTTGGTGGGGTTAAGTTTTATAGCCATATACAGGTCTCCACAAGTTACATTATTGATTGTAGCCGATGCTACGGGGATTGTCAAGGGCGATTGTCAAGGTAATGACGAACGCTGAAACCGACCAGCATGAGCGTGAACAGCACTGAGAGGGGTGCGAGCACAATAGCAATATCGGTGGTGGACATACGCAAAACTCCTTGAATCGACCTTACATGTATCATTCTATCAGGGCGGGGGTGGATTGTCAATGGCCCCCACCCCAACTTTTTTGTATCAATTTACGTTACGTTCCCAAGCGGAAATGAGCTTTTCGTAATTGATATCGTAGGGAAGGTTAAGCGTTTCCAAGGACTTAAGGAACGTAACTTTTTCTGTTACGGTTTCCAGAGCTTGGAAATCACGGTAAATCGACGGTAAATCCATTAGGAACCCCTTATAAACGGTTTTTATAGCTAAGTTTTAGCTATAGGGGGGTGGCGGGACGCGACCCTTATATTGATTCTATACGACTAGGGGTTAATTGTCAAGGTCCTTTTTCGTATCAATTTTCGTTACAAAAAAGTAATCGTTACGGTTCCGTTACGATCTTCTTCCCCCAACGAATTCTGTTCCAAACTCTTTCATGAGTATAATACACAACAACATTGAGAAAAGTTGCTATCGTCAGAAACGCGAGCGCAGTTTTCCACGATCCAGTTGTTAAATAAGGAATCAAGAAATTGTTTGCAGTGATGATGACTCGCCATGTAACGGACTTGCTGATTGTGCGTGGATGTCCATCGACGAAGAATAGTCCATCTTTCGGATTACGATTCCACTGAACCCAGTTCCATCCGCGCTCATGACACCAGAACAGTATCATATTGACCAACACGGCTACGCTGGCTATGGTAACGCCAGTCATCCACGAACCTGTGACTATGAATCCATTAAGAATGTGACTTAGTGTAAAACACACACGAACAGTTAGCGTCTTAACCGTAGATCGAATGTAACTTTCATTATAGTTCATAGATAATACCTTTTACTTTGATACGGACGAATGAACTTTCTCGTCTTATCTTCTGGATCAATTCGATTGAAGTATGAATTGGTTATGCTTATGAACTTTCTGGTCAGATCGAGATTACTCTTGAAGAACCAATCATCGCGCATAGAATATGTGAACGAAGAAGTTTTGCCATTACAAAAAATCTTGTCGTTCCATTTAGGATAGAGAAGCAACTTCACAAATCTTTCTGGAAGATACGCATCGAACTTGGGGGAGTATCCGTTAACAGTAAACTTACCTGAAGAAAAATATCTTTGATCGTTTGTTGTTTCTATGAAATTTTTAATGACATGAGCTTGCTTGATTGGAATCAATGGATAGTCTGGAGTCCAATAGAAAAACTCATCATACCATCCGCGCCAATAGTTCTTCTGAACATATGGACCAACGCAGTTATCCGCGTTATCAGCGAAGTGAACGTAATGTCGTTTGAAGTCGTGATCGTAACCCAGCATAGGTTTTTCTTTACCCCAAACGAAACACAGCTTCTTTCCTTCAGCGATCAGATTCTTGTAGTCTTCAATCTTTTCACGAAAGATACTGCGAGCTGGATTGTTGGGACTGAAGTGACAGTTGACATTGTATTCGAATTCATTTCCCCATACATCAAACAGATCTACGCAATACTGTGATATGTCGATTGGTCGAAACTTAAACTCTATACCCTTATCCTGTAGAGTTTTCACGTCTGGCATAACAACGTTCGTTATCTCTGCATTATAATGATTTTGCCAATCGCCTGTAGCTTCATAGTTCCACGTCGTAGCGATTTCGTCGATCTTCAATCCCGCTTCAATCCACGCACAGAGCATATTATGACTATCGCTTCCTCCAGAATACCAAAGGACGACATAATCGTATGCTGCGCGTATCTGTCGCGCACGATCCTTATACATCTCCCACAAAGATGTATCTGGTTCTTGTTTCCAATTTAAGGAAGAATAGATTTCGTCGTTGAAACGCCAAACGACTTCTTGACTGTTTAATCCTGCCCACTCAGCAGCTTCTAGCTTGCTGTATGTGGTTTTGTTTCCTACTTGATAATATCCAAACTTATCAGGACTAAAAGTGATCATGGTACCCGCAGTCGGATTCGAACCGACACTCTAGAGATTTTAAGTCTCTTGCCTCTGCCTGTTGGGCTATACGGGCGTCAGCACATGAAAGACAACGTTATATAGGAAAGAAAAACGACTGGACCATACGCCCACCAGAGCAACAGTCCAGTCGTTAGAAACATTAGAGCAGCGATTATGTATGCTGCTCTAATCATTAGAACTTAAAGTTCACACCAAGAGTAACACGATCATCGTGCCACACACGATCAAAGTTTTCTACGCGACGATAACGTCCGTCGATCTCAAAGTTGCGAGCGAATGAATACTTCACACCGCCACCAACATTCCAGATCTTTTCATTCTTTACGTCGGCCCAACGATAACCAACGCCAGCAAGGCCGTATGGTGCGATTGAACCAAACGCGAAAGAACCGATGACATTACCAACTACGTCTTGCGCGTCGCCCTTCTTGTAGTCATACGTTCCTTCAGCGCCGAGACGAATTGGGCCCAGCTTAAAGAAATTGTATCCACCAACAAGACCTACGGTCCAAGGTGCATCTTGGATGTCATTGAGACCGTTGTTGACGAGACCACCAGCATTAACGCCAACCCAGAAGTTAGGCGATGCGACAGACTTAGCAACAGGTGCAGTCGGGGTTGAACGAGAAGGAACGCTCGGTGCATCTGTAGCAGCAGCAGAAACTGTGCCGAGTGCGAGAGCGAACGCAACGATTGTCTTCTTCATAATTACTCCTTAGTTGAAAACACCATACCAAACGAGCAGGCTTATTCCTGCTATCAAAGCCATCCAGTTACAGATGACCAACGCCACAGCTATTTCTAGCCAGTCGCGAAAGTTGGAGCGGGCAACAGGATTCGAACCTGCGACGAACAGCTTGGAAGGCTGACACTCTACCCCTGAGTTATACCCGCAATCTTTTTTCATGCCTGTCTTGTCAAGTAATTTGGTCGCACATACTTAGCGCCAAAGTATTCTTTAACAAGAGCGATTACGACTTGATCGTCGTATTCCTTGCAGGAGAAAACGTCAAGATACATTGCGTTTCCGCCCATACCATCATCAGGCACAAAGTGAGCGCAGATGTTCGACGTTTCGATTAGCTGGACGAGAGTGTATCCAGCCTTATTACCAGATCCAAAGTTTACGATCTGGGGTTCACCGTAGGCTACCATGTCGATATCCTTGACAAGGCGCTTCGTGAAATTGTAGATAGTATCATAGCTGGTAATTGCTGCGTTGTCAAGTTCAGCGCAGTCGAGAACTAAGTGATAACCCCAATATGCCATTTCTTTCTCCTAAAGTCGTTCAAAAGATTTACTGCTTCTTGTGTCGTAGGTCCATTCATACCACGACTCGAAAAATGCTCGTACAGCTTTTTCGTCGAATTTAGGATCCCATAGGATATCGACGATATTATCAGTCGTAGCTCTATTACTCACACAATCATATTCACATCTTCCGAAAGTGACAACAGGACGCTTATGTAGTAGCGTCTCCATACCAGTTCCAGAGTTCACGACTACGACTGCTCGCGCGTGAGGGATAACATCGTGGATCGAAACATCGTCGATCCATTTGACGTGCTTGTATTTAGTCGTTAGCTCACGAAGAGGAGCCATGCTTCCAGGATTTACTGGATGACCTTTTACAAGCAGTGGGATATTTAGCGTTTGTGTAGCCCTACATGTAGCTTCGAGTGCTTCGGGAACAGTCACGCTTGAATGATACTTGATCGTTTCATCGTGCGGAATCTGACACGGAAAAAACACGAAATCATTCGGTAGATCGAGTTTTTTACTAGCAGGCTGAGCGAACTTGCTTTCACCAAGAGCAGCACGAGCTTGCATTTGAGAGTAGAAACTTCCATGTGGAACATCGCGATTCTTGTCTATGAGAAACGGATACGCTGAAGCTCCACCAGCAAAACCTTTTGAGTCGATATAGAACTGCCACGGAAAAACAGACTGCATATAGTAACGAACAATCTTATCGCGAACAGGGAATGTGTCGCTTGACTTATGCGGAACGTAGATGATATCTGCATCAAGCGATTCCGCGAAGTCTGTCGTGAACTGCCAGAGAGGCTTCTCAATGATTTCTACGTCGTCACCCTTCATACGATGTGCATGTTGAATACGATTAGCAACAGAAACCCAAGGAATACGAATCTCAGGAATAGCACCGCGAGCTTCGGGAACTGGGCCTTCCTTGAACATAACATCAAGGCGTGGGAATAGAACTTTTACTTTCATTCTAACGTCCATAGTGTCATTGGAGCTGCAAACTTCATCCATTCAAAGAATATCTTACCTTCTTCGGGGATAGCGAAGTATAGAATTGGCTGAAATGTTTGTGGGTCGATGCCGCGCATTACTTGCACAACTTTCTTATCGCCAATTAGCTTTCTTACATTCTCTGCTTCTTTTTCATCTTTGATGTAATGAAATAGAAACTCAAGCGCATGTGTTATAGATTCTGGTCGTTCAATAATCTTAGTCATCGGATCATCCTATCAAATTCGTTCTTCTTTGTCAAGTATGTTGGGTTGTCATACTTGCGCGGACCCTTACCCGTCCAGATCGTAGTTCCTTCGATGAACTCCCAATCCATAAACTGAGCATCATAGTAATGAAAACGATAATTGCTCAGTTCTGCTTGATACGTTTCATTTAGTGCTATCTGATCGAGGAACCATGCGTTTGGGCCGTGCTTGATACGATACATGACTTTACGAGCAAAAGGCAATGCTTCATGTGAATAGTAGACTACGCCAGCTGCAACGCGTGATCCTTGATTTTCCCAACCAACTGTTCCAGGAAGCGGTTCGCGAAGAAACAAACCAATCTGATCATCATCTGGCTTTTCGATGTGCTTCATAATCAGACAGTCTGTGTCGATAATCAACCAATCTTCACTAGGAAAACGCTCCATCGCTTCAACTATAGTTACGAAGCGATCGCAAGCAAATATCGTCCGCTGTTGTTCGGAGTCTTGATGAAACGTGTATTGATGTTTCCACGAAAACGTGAAAGAAGAGTCTGTCAGCGATTCCCACTTACTAGAAAGATAATGCAGAAACTCTACTTCAGGACCATTCGCATTGATAACATGAAGATGAAGATTATTTCCCGCGCGAGCAGCTGAAGCTACCAGCGCAGGTGCATGCAGATTAAGATAAGTAGGGTCACATGAAGCAAAGAGTTTCATTATCGTCCGATGATATTGTACTGACCAAACGTATCGTTATTGAGAACTGGAGTGCAACCATTGAGAACAGCTTCTGCTCTCATGTCGTTCCAAAACTTAACGAGATCCTGACGCGGATGTTCTTCAGTCTTACCAGTAAACCAAGCTGGCTTCCATGGTTGTGTTTCCATCTTCGTATAGTGAAGATGCCAGATATCATCGAGCGAACGTCCTTCGCCATCATGACAGTTCCAGCGCGGATCAAGATCATACACAATCTCAGAACCAGAGAACTGAGCGATATAGCGATGATGCGCGTCTGGATTAGACTTCATACGCGATACTGGCATGAGCATATCACCGAGGCGCTCACAGTCCATGAGAACGACACAGAACTCATGTCCGCCGAAGCGAGCACCACGACGAGCAGCTAGTGGATAACCCTTCAGCTCAGTCGCATAGAGTTCAGCGATATCGCGAAGATTGACCTGATCCACATCCATGTAAATTGCTTTGCCGTGGAAGTTACATGCTTCAGGAATAGCCCAACGGAAACCTGAAAACGGTGTAGACCAACGCTGTGTTTGCCATCCACCCCAGATAGAGTTTGTGTCATTTGTCTGACGCATCCATGTGATTTCAATTGGATGCGTTGTATTCTTACGAAGCGAATACTCAAGAACCATCTCTGCTTCAGAGTCTTCATTGTTGGCAGAAGTGCCAACGAAAATACGAATAGGATCAATCATTCTTTTTTATCTCCGATAATTTGCAGCAGATGAACAAAGATGTTGATGAAATCCATGTAGAGCATCAACGCACCAATCACACCAGCCTTTTCTCGTTCGTCACCTTCGGCATCGTCGTAGGTCTGCTTGATCTGTTGGGTATCGTATGCAGTCAAGCCAGTAAAAACGAGGACCGCAAGACAACTGATGGCAAAAGCGAACACAGAACTCTGTAGGAAAATGTTTACCACACCAGCGATAACCAACCCTAGAGCTCCCATTATAAGGAATGATCCAAAGGTTGTCAAGTCCTTTTTCGTAGTGTATCCATACAAAGAAGCAGCGCCAAATGTAGCAGCCGAGATAAAGAACACATGCATAATGCTACCCATCTTGTAGATAGCAAAGATCGAACTGAGACTCAGACCCATCGCAGCAGCAAAAGCAAACAGAAAATACTTGGCTGATGTTGAACTCATTCGTTCTGCCAAGAACATAAACCCAAGACTCATAACCAGCGGAGCAAAAACAACAACCCACTTGAGCGGCGTTCCCCAGATAGCAGCCATGAGAGCTGGCGACATCGAAACGCCGATTGAAAATAGTCCACTAAGAGCCAGCGCGAAAGTCATGTAGTTATAAACCTGCAACATAAAGCTGCGCAGGCCTTCGTCGTAGATCAGCTTATCTCTTGTTAATACAACAACAGACTCATTATCGTTTGAAATGTAATTCATTATCGTCTCCTAAAGAACATACCAGTTGTTTGCATGAATGGCTTCTGCATTGTGGATTCCTGCATACGAATACGCTGAGTAACAGCATCATCGTAGTCAAAACCATACTTATCGAAAACCTTGTGCCAGTATTCCTGCGGCTGACAGTTCACATGATGATGTCCAGGATAGCCTGGAGGCGCAGCAGTTGCTACAACATATTTACAACGAGCAAAGGCGCGCATATAGTTGTCTTGATACTTTTCATCGACGTGTTCAAGAAACTCTACAGACCAACCGAGATCAAACTCAGCTTTCGTAGTGTAGCAAGGACCAGTGGTAAAATCGTGAATGATGATATCAGTATCTTTTTCTTTTGGAACTTCCCAGTCACCGTCGATGCCAACTGCTTCAAGCCCGCGCATGCTCGCGAGTGCGACCATACCACCAGGACCACAACCTACGTCGAGAAACGACTTGACGCCATACTCGCTGATTAGAAATGCGAGCGTACCTCGATCATTGTGGGTCTTGTTGAGATGACCGCCCAGATGCGAGGGCAGAGAATCTTGATTTGCTTCTGATGTGTTCTGGTCCACGATGCCACTTCCCGTTTATGTTGTCGTTCAAATAGTTATCATCCTCGAGAACGCCATGAGCGAACTGCTCTCTAACTTCCTCATAGTTTACTCTACCTTTCGTAGAATGTAAAGAAATTATTTCTCGCCTGAATAGGCTTTTGTCAGAATCTTTGATCTTAGATTTGAGTACGTCACTGGATCCATAGTATGCTTTCCAGTCGGATTCGGATCGCTGGCGACGACTTTTTCCACGGGCTTTACGGATAGACCAGAAGTATTTACGTCCGATATACTTCTGGCCTTCTGGTGTCGTGATGATGTAGACAAAACCATACGAGTCGCCGATATCTTCACTTGTAAACTCTTTTCCGTTGAACGTCCATGGATTTTCATAATTCGTCATACAATTATATATGACGACTAACTTCCTCTGGATACAAGTCTTCGATCTGCTTCAGGGTTTCTTCGAGCTTGTCGATTTCCTTCATAGCTTCATCAAGGTTTTCTTCGTGAATCGTATGAAGATTAGCTTTGATGTTTTCGATTTTGTCAAGAATCATATTGTATCGTTCATTGATACTAAGCAAAGATTCACTCATTTCACTTCCCATCTAATTATTTCAAATGTTCCATTGTGATGTTCTACTAACGCTGTGCATGACTCAACCCAATCGCCACAGTTCATATATCTAACGTCGTCGATATCACGAATGTTTGCGTGATGAATGTGTCCGCAGATTATACCGTTCAAACCTTTGTTCTTTACATATTTCGTCAGAGTTTCTTCGTAGTCTCCGATGAAGTTCACTGATTCCTTGACTTTATATTTCAGATATGAGGACAGAGACCAGTGTGATAGTCCAAGTAGATTTCTGATCTTGTTCAACATAACGCTAATGGAAATGCTAACATCATAAGCCCATGAACCTAAGTGTGCTAACCACTCCGCGTTTTTCATTACAATATCAAACTGATCGCCGTGTGTAACGAGATACAGCTTACCGTCAACTCCAAGATGAATCGCTTCATTAGTTATGATGACGTGACCAAACTCATTATCACAATAGTTTCTCATGACATCATCATGATTGCCAGGAATGTAGATTATCTCTGTTCCCTTTCGAGCCTTACGGAGTAACTTCTGCACTACGTCATTGTGAAACTGATTCCAAATATTTTTCTTAGACATAGCCCAGCAGTCAACAATATCACCGACCAAATATATTTTCTCGCATTCAAAAGTTTTCATGAAACCAAGCAGCTTATCCGCTTGACTCATCTTCGTGCCTAGATGTATATCTGAGATGAATACTGTTTTGTATGACTTCATCTAAAATCCTTGTAGTCGTTAGTTGCGGATTTATTTTTGAACGTCACGGAAAAATAGTTACTAATGTACAACCAAGAAGTTTTTATGAGACCTTGCTCTTTAAGTCTTCTTGGGGAAGTTGTAGTTATCATTCTTGGATTGAACACTATCTTACCAAGATGCTGAATACGTTTTGCAGTCATTGTATCTTCGCCGTAGAAAGCGATAGAAGTATCATAACCACCAACTTCATCCAAAGCAGATTTTCTAATTATAGCATTACCACCTTGTAAGAATACACCAATATGATCGTTGCTGATTTTTGCAAGAGCATAATAGAACTTCGTCATCATTCGTAAGCTAGAGCTGACATCCTCATATTCTAGAGGGCCAGTAACAGCAACAACATTATCGTCAGATAATCCACTCAGTGCTTCCCACAGCCAAGCACTGGTTATCTTAGAATCAGCATCAATGTTGGCTATCAGACGACCTTGAGCAGCTTGATATCCAGCTTGTCTTGCAAAAACGACGCCTTTGCGAGTTTCTTTGATAACGAACGCTTGTTCTTTTTCAGCAATCTTTGCAGTCTTATCAGTGCAGTTGTTATCAACTACTATGATTTCGTATGGAACATACCATACGTTTTTTCTAATAGAACGAATGCAATCTTTGATATGCTTTTCTTCGTTATAGCAGGGGATGATAAACGAAATCATTCGTCATCCTCTTCTAATTCCTCAATAGTTTCTTCCTCAGCGTCTGCCCCACAGAAGGGGCAGAACTGAGGTGTTGCTTTCTTTCCACGCTTTTCATAGATGACTGTGTAGTCGTATTCTCCGCAAGGGCAGGTGATATCTTTTTCCACCATTGCTTAGATCTCGCATCCACCAGCAACGCAAGCAAGCTCCTGCGCTCCAGTTGTCGTATCAGTCTTTTCGTAATCCTTGAGCTTGCTCCAGTCGATGCTCTTAGGCATCTTAGCAGCGAACTCTTCGTACTCTTCCTTCGAGCAATCTTGATAAGGAGCTTGCTTGTAGACGTGATCAGAAAACGGAAGGAATGAAACACCAGACATCTTGTCGAAGTGATTGTAAACCCACGCACCTACGTCGAGCCATTCGTGTTCTTTCACAGAGATAGTAACAGATGGCTTGTGTTCACACCAGTGATCCTGATATGTTACCCACAGTTCAAGCTGCTCGATAGCAGACATATCTGTGCGGAACACAGCATTCTCAGGAGCTTTCATTGGGAACGAGAACACATATACGTTGTTCGGACGCATTGCACAGTCTTCAACTGGAACACCAGCGTCGATCATCAATGCGGCCAGAGGATCTTTCTTATCCGCACGAACTGTTCTAATATAGTATGGATTATGGCGTGCATGAATACCAGAAGCAGCATCAGTAAGCTGGCTAACAGTACCAGAGGGCTTAACACAAGTGACAGCAGCAGACTGTGGGATGCCAATATCCTTAGCGAACTTTTTGTTGGTCTCGACTGCGATAGCACGGAGTTCTTCGAGTCGCTCTGCGAGTCCTGGAGTTTTTCCATTGGTGAGATCATTATCCATAATTCCTGTCATTGAAACACCAAGCAGGCGTTCTTCTTCACAGTTCTTTTTCCATGATGATGAAAGATACTTAAAGTTCGTCAGAGTTGACTGCCACGTTCCAAGGATAGTTGCCCAGTAAACCTTTTCCTTGAGCGTTTCCATCGTATCTGTTGCACGAATAACAACTTCTGACAGATTACAGAATTCCTTGTCACGAAGAATGATCTCAGAGCAAGGATTAGTTCCGAAGTCATAGTTAGGATCACGGCGACCGTGCTTCGTAACAGTAGCCTTAGCAGATGCTCTGTTGAAGATACCACGCTCACCAGACTTAGATTCATAGAGTGACTTCCACTCTTCCATGAACAAGCCCATGTCAGGCTTTTCTTTATAGATGGCTGAGTTGTTAGCAAGCGCACGCTGAGATTCGTCGAGCCACCACTGACCAGACTTAGCTGTGCGCATACGATCATCGTTTAGATCTGAAAGAGAAATAAGAGCAGAACGACGAACGCCGCCCACAACAACAATATCAGCGATTTTACATACAATGTCATGGCATTCCAATGTGTTTAGACGACGACCAGCGGCCTTCTTGAAGATATCAATACAGAACTTGAATAGAGCATCGAGCGGCTCTGGACCAGATGCGCGCCCACCAAAAGTTTTGAGTGGAGTTCCAGCTGGACGAACCTTTGACATATCCCACTTAGGAATCTGTCCAGAATAGAGAAGATGAATGAGTTCCTTGAGAGCTTTAGCCCAACCGAGCTTGGAGTCGGCAACCATAATAGTTGTATCTGAAGGATAGAACGACTCTGCGATGAGAGGAAGCTGCTCTACGTCTTTTGACTCGACAGAGAAACCAACACCAGTTCCGTTCATGAGAATATAAAGAATTTCGTCGAATGAACGTGGGCTGTTGACTGCAACATACGAGCAGTTGTACGCAGCAACGTTTTCGCGCTTGAGCGCGTCACCAGCAGTCATAACGCAACGCATCGAAGGCATAACCTTTTGTGACAGAACTGCGTCTTCAAGTTCCTTACGATACGCTTTGATATCGTAGTTGTGCTGTTCCTTCAGATGACCTTCGAAGAAATCAAAGAAACGACCGATAGTTTCTTCCCAGTTTTCTCTACGACCCTCGTCCCATAAAAATCTTGAATATCGTGAAAGATGAATAAACTGTTGATAGAGGGTAGGTAGAGAATTAGACATATGAAACTCCGTTTCTTACTTTTTTTCGGACAAAACAATACCGTTCACAAACATTGCGTTTGTGTTAACACTTCTTCCAATCTCGGATAGCCAGCTTAAGAGCAAGACCCTTAAACGTGGATTTATTTAGTAGATACTCAATCTCAGAAACACTACATCCTGATAAAATTGCATCATTAATATCTTTATAAATCCAGTTTGAATTCCACACAACCATAGTATACCCACGTTGAACATATGACTCAACACGCTTCACAACTTGTTTGTTTCGCGGTTGATTATCGAATACCAGAACTACGCTTTCGCCGTTCAAGCTATATAGTGCTCTTTGAAAGTCCGTTCCACCAGCAGCAATAGCATTATCAAGGAACATACTGTCGATAGGACCTTCCACGACGTATATAGTTTTGCCACGTTTTACGCGATCAAGACCATAAATCAATGGATCATCTGTGATACGAACAGTTGCATATCGCAAGGATGAGTTGCCCATAGCGCGACCTGTAACGCCAGTGAGCAACCCATCCTCGCGTCGAAACGGAATTACCAATCGTTCGTCTGATGCCAGACGCCCCTCATAGATTGGATTCAGCGTTTCGAGTTCTTTAAAATCTCGCGCATAGTAAAGATCATTCCAACGTTCTTTTGGAATTTGGCGCGCTTTGACATACTCCACGGCACGATGATGTGCAGGAAGTTTATCGAGACGAAAGAGCATCTCGTCAAGAATGATTGGTGGGCGTTCAACTTCCGTTTTAGGAATGATGAACGTATCCAATTCTGTATTGGCTGAAACGCGATCTTTATATGACTCTAGTCTGTACGACTTGGCCAGACCAGGATCAACGAGCTCAATAAGTTTACCAAGATTAGTACCGACATCGCAGTTATGACACTTGTAAATGAGGCCGCCTGATTTCTCAAACAGATAGCCTCTCGCCTTCAATTTGTTCTTCTGTGAATCGCCACAGAAAGGACAGCGGAAATTATAAACTCGCTCAGACTTCCGCTTGAACAGCAGAAGTTTGTGCGAGATCATCTGTGCATATTTGTGATCAGTGATAGTAGACATAAATTCATTATAATCAGCTCAAGGAAAATTGTCAAGACTATTTCTGCTCTTGTTTGTAATATTCTTTGTAGGCTGCAATCACGGCGTTCTGCTGCTGAATGTGCTTACGCAGTTCAGCAACGTTCATAGAAAGCGCCTGATAGCCCTGTGAGGTAAGAGCGAAAAGAACAACATCACCCTTACCGCTGAGTTCCTGTGCCTTTGCAGCATAGTTCTCAGGAGTAATGATAATCCATTTCATTTCCGCTTGATTGATAGGCATAGTTGGAGGTAGAATCAATTCAGCTCTTTCGACAAGAACTGGCTTATCAAAAACCTTGGTAGTTTCATCGCACCCAGCTAGGAACAGGGCGCATAACGCAGCAATAGCAACTCTCATTGTGCTGGCTCCTTCTTAGGCAACTGAGCCTGAATAAAGTCATTACATATTGTATTCCTTACTCTACCGCTTTGTTCGTCAGCTGTCAAGGGTGCACCTGTAACTAATTCATTGCAACGTAGAGCATCTCTTGTTCCGCGATTGACGCGAACTTCAGTTTCTGAAGGCGGAGCTTTTGCAAGATTATCTAGTCGCGACATCTTACGGCTAAGAGCGTTGACTTCGTTCTGTGCTTGCTGAGCTTTTGCTGCAACTTCTATGTTGATAGCCTGCATCTTCTTCATATCAGCTTGCTGCTGTTCCATGACCATCTTCTGTTGTGTGATCACGCCTTCCATACGCTGCTGAACTTCAGCCGCTGCTTCTAACTTACCCTGTAGAGCTTCGATGTAGAAGTATCCGCCAGATATGACAGAAAAGAGAATAGCTGCAATCGCAATCTTAATACCCAAACCCATTTTCTTATCCTTTATGTTTGAAGAACTGGACTTGACGCTCTCTTCTCTCTGCGCCCGCGCGCGAAGGATACGTTCCGAGGTTTTTTCCTGTTTTCTTCGAGACAAGGCGGAATCCACCGTCTGTTTTAACAATATGCTCGCGTTGGACTTGTTCACTGGATCCATCACTACCACCACCTGATGCGCTTGTTCTGCTCACCGCAGGAACTTTCTTCTTTAGTATTTTATAATAAACTTTTTTCATTGGAGGATTCTGAAGCTGTTCATTGACGCTTTTTCTGCGCATGATAGCTTTGAATAATATGGGCTGACCATACTTCTTGAGTTTACCTTTAGCACCAATGCGAGGTTGACGCTTGCTCCAGTGAACATCAGATGTGCTTGTAGCTGGACCAGCGTGATTAGCGGGAGGACCGCCTTCGTCTTCGTTAAGATTACGCATCAGATTTTCCTCAGAACGTCGATTACTCGCATATCCATAACGACTTCGTTAGATCTAATCGTGTAATTATCAGAACCAATGTTTTCTATAAGATCGGGCCAGTAGTTCAATAACATAAGAAAAGGTTTAAGAATGTGAAGTTGATCGTACAACTTAAACGCAAGCATCCGCGTCAAAGCCTTATGCTCAAACACATTGTATAGAACCATCAAGTGGTTTATGATCAATCGTTCTTTGAGCTCTCCGTGTTTTTCATAGCGACCAAAAAGTCTACGAAGATTTTTGATTCTGTTCAAATCATCTAGGAACTCTTGCTCATCAACACATGGATTCAAATAATGATGTGCAGCATAAAGAAAAAAATTGTTATCGTCCAACTTACCCTTCATTTCACTTTTTAATTTCCTTAGCGGCCTCCACGATATCCTTGTTGGTCGCTTCTGCCTTAATGAAAAAGCGTGCTGTCATCGACAACACGCCCCATGCTAAAAATCCGATAACTGCTCCAGCTGCTACTAGATGCTCAACTGTAATTTCAGTATTAATGTATTCACAAAGAATCGGAGCAAATATAATTGCGGAGCCTGTGCAGATGCCACCACGAATAGTGGCATCTAAAATTGTTGCTGGTTTCATGAACGCAAACATAGTCAATCCGCCAAGCAAACCACCAGCTGCTGATGCAGACTTAGCTGCGACGTATGATCCTGCTGCTTCAATCGACATCAGAATGTGCTCAATGCTACGCGCTTGATTGTTGTCGCATTCACTGCGATATACAAATGAGTATTCGTGAAACGCATTTCACCAACAGCCATACCAACAGAAGTCGCATTGTTTGATCCTGGAGTAGTACCAAACGTGATTTTGACTGTGTTGGCTGTAAGCGTTTTTGTGATGTTTACGTTTGACGCAAGCTGTACTCTGTTACCAGATACAGTTACGTTTGCGCTGAATACAGTATTAGAAGGAACAGAACCGAAGAAGCTCTTTACTGTGATCTTCTTCGATACTGGTGTTCCGTTCGGATCATCGACAATCATCAGCAGATCTGGAGCCGCTGTGGTCGTCAATGCTGTAAGCTGTGATACTTTCTTGTCAGCCATCTAGCGACTCCAAATCTATTATTCTGGGAGAATTCCATCATCGAGAGCTTCACCACCACCGCCAGCATCGTTGACGATAGAAGAAGCTGCAACGAGAACTTCGTAGTGAACGCGACCAGCACGACCACCTTGACCTTGTTTGCGAAGAACCCATCCAGCGTGCGGGATGTTATCAGCTTCTGTACCTGCTGTATTAGCGTAAGTCATTTCGCCTGAGCTTACACCAAATGTTCCGTATGCGATATTAGCGCGAAAAGTGCCGATTGTCGTGTTACCGAACAGCTCGTTTCTATTCTTAGCAAGATTGAGCGTTGTGTTAGCCCAGCTTGGCGCGCCGTTAGCGTTATCTGTCATTGTCCATTGTGCCATATCTGCACTCCTTTTCCTAGTTATCCTATTTAGTCTTTGATACCAGCTGATTTCTTAGCTGTTGCCATACCGACAGCATATGGTTCACGAACCTTCGCGCGGTGCTTGATCAGCGACTTAGCGATTTCGTGTCCCTTCTTAACTACAGCCTTAGGTAGCTCTTCAGCTTCCTTGAGTGGTGGATTGATTTCAATCTTTTCCTTACCACCCTTCTTCATTTCTTCATCATCATGGCTGCTAGCATTGATGCTCGACAGACGCTTGTTAGCCTTAGCTTGCATTGCTGACATCTGCTTCTGAGCGATCTTCTGCTGAATCTGCTTCTGCATCGCATCCTTCTTAGCAGCAATCTGCTTTGCTACTGCGTCTTCGGCTTCAGTGATTTCTGTTTCTTCTTTCACTGTACCTTTGTGTTTAGTATCATGGACTTTATAGCCCATCTTATGATACTTCATCTGAATTTTAAACATAGCATCGTGCTTATCTTTAGCTTGCACGACATCATTTTTAGTTTCTTTTTTATTATCTTTAGAAACTACAACATCAACCTTGTGGTTAGGTGCATCGAAGTTTGATGATGGATCAAACACGCTACCTTTACGTCCAGGATTGTTCTTCAGACGATTAGAATGTGCCTTTTGCTTTGGCGACATTGCTTCATCAGTTTGTTCAGCTTCTTCCTTAGTCAGCTTGCCAACTGCTTTCTGAATACCAGTCGTACGCTTTGTTGCAATAGCTTGATGCTGAGCCATCTTCTTTGGATCTGGGCTCTTGCTAGAACCACCATAAGCAGCTGCTGCGCCAGTATGCGTAGCTGCGGAACCAGCCGCCTTTGTTACATATGAACCAAGAGTCGCTTTCGAAATTTCATCGACCTGCTCAACTTCTTCTTTCATTGCAGACGCATGATGCTTTGAGATAGCAAATGTTAAATTATTTTTTGTTTCATGACCATCTTTTGTCTTTACTGGTCCAGCATGCACATCAGTATGTTTAACTTTAGTGTTAAAAATCTTATTTGCTGTAGAAAGATTGGCGTGAGTATGAAGACCATCTTTATCATGAACTGTGACAAGAGGGTTTTCGTGTGTTGTTTTTACCTTTTCATCAATCTGCTCAACTTCTTCTTTAAAAGCAGGGCGCATTTTATCGTATTGAGGCTTAGCAACTAATTTCGTATCATTCTTCTTACGAAGAAGTTTGAAATCGTGAGCGTCGATTTTACCATTCTTGTTCTTATCAATCTTATGCTGATCGCCTTTTAATTCTTCTCCGCGCAGTTTCTTAAAATCCTGCGCGTCGATCTTACCATTCTTGTTAGCATCAATCTTATGCTGATCGCCCTTGAGAGCTTCCTTTACGGTTTCTACAAGAGATGGCGTAAGACCAAACTTCTTTGGATCTACTGACATGTTAGTTTCCTTTCTGACCCTTCATGTAATCGTAAACTGAATTGATATAATCTTCAGCTTTGGTGATCTTGCTTTGAACCCATCCCTCAAGCTGTGTGTTATCGTCGAGCATAGAAATGATTTCCTGCGCGCGCGAAGCGATCATGCGAAGCTCGCCCTTTGCCATATTGCCTTCGTCATCAACTTCATTGTTTTCTTTTACTTTAGTGCAACCGCAGGCTGTTTCGCGGATTGTATTTTCTAAGCTACGATACGACATTTGTTTTCCTTATCTTGAAATTTCTTCCCAATCCATAGAAGCATAGACATCCGCACCGTTAGTATCAGATGCGGCCACCAATGTAAGTTCAAATGGCGCTAACGTAAGACCATTACGCTCTAGCTGAAACTTGAACAATGCTTCTTTCAGAATGTCAGTCGGTGTTGATCCTTGATTAGATCCGCTCAAGAATCCGCTAGCCATAGCACGACCACCAGCGAAACTTGTTCCTGAAATGTTGTATTCGACAGCCGAGTTGATTCCAGCATCTACCCAACTACCACCAGTCGTTGTTCCGCCTGTTACTACTTTCCAGTTATAATTCGCGTTGTTCGTAATGGCTAGTAGCGAAAGCGCAGTAAGAATGACGATAGCATCTAGTCGATTAGGTGTAGCTTTGAGTCTTAGCGAAATCACTGGATAGTATGTTCCAGCCGTAGTAAGATCACGCGGTGCACCAATCGCGGTTTCAATAGCTTGCTGAGCGCCACGAAGTTCGTAACCGCCTTCGGAAATAACAGTCGTGCATATCTGCTTCAACGTGCTGTTGCTAGCCGTAACGCCAGTATTCTTAATCTCATAGCGAACAGGAAGTGATCCTGTTGAAATATAAGTTGACGTTATGAAATTAGCATGATGGAACGAATGACAGTGAATGAGCTGACCATCAATAACGAATCCGCATCTGATCGACCCTACACCCAACCATTCGATGTCAGAGAATAAGATTTGAGCTTTCGTCAGATCAAGCGTTCTGTGTGAAGGACTTGAATCAACATCACCCAACAGAGTATCAATGTTCCAGTTAGCCTGACTTACACGAGTTTCCGCTAGAGCACCAGTGTTCCAGCTTCTTTCGACAAAGTAGATATCGTTGTTCGACTGCTCAAGATAAACGCCGTTGTTTGCACCAAAGTATCCAATACGTTGACGCAATCCAGTTTTAGCTGGATTCATCACAAACGTGTTCATGATTTGTAGCGACTTACCTGGCTGATACGAAAACACTTTTGTTGTTTCGCGAATGATTTCTTGATTCGCTCCAGTTCTTACGTTGAGCTTTACAAGACCTTCGTGAAAGGTGTGCGCGTAAGTCGTGCCAGCTGTGTTAGATGTACTCCACAATCCGTTATCGCGATATCTATGCGACGAATCGAATAGTGTAAGCGGCATAGATACGCGAGCACGACCAAACGCATCAACGGCTGTGCCTGATGGGTTAGCAGGACCGATACGATTGCCATAAGGATCTGCAAGCATCACGACCTCGAAGATCGTGTTGCAGTTGTTCAAGTATTTGCTTGTATCGGTTCTAAACTGAGCCATTAGTCGCCTTTAGTAAATGAGCGTAGCATCCAACCATGTTTGTCATGCTTATCAATACGATCTTCGATGAAGTTTACGATTCCGCGCTTACCAAGCATCTCAGCTTCGCGATGAGCTGCCATGAGATCACCGATGACGCGCTGATTGTCAGCAAGTAATCTTGCCATCATAGCACGACCAGTAGGAACGCTCTGTTCATCTTCAATCGAAGATAGTTGCTGGAAACGAATGAACGATCCAGGAACATAGGCGTCTAGGGTGCGGATGTGTTCTGCGATAGCATCAACCGCACCCCAAACTTCAGCGTAGAGATCACCCAAGAATGCATGATACTCTGAGAAGTTCGCACCTTCCACGTTCCAGTGATAGTTATGAGCTTTCAGATAAAACGCAAAGCTAGTAGCTTGCGCCTTCTTGAGTGCCTCTACGAGCTGTTCCATCTTACTTTCTTCCCTTCCTTACAGCCTTTTTGGCTGGTGCCTTTTTAGCAGCTGTCTTCTTTGGAGCAGCTGGCTTCTTAGCACGCGTCTTCTTGACTGGAGCAGTCTGAGTAACTGCGTCTGTGATCTGATCGTTGACAGCAGCAACTGGAGTAACAGCCTTTTCTTCAGCCTTTTCTTCAGCCTTTGCTTCTTGAAGAGCTTCAGTCATAGTTTTCTGTGGCCACAGCAACCAAGCAAGAACTACAACAGCAGCAGCAATACCAGCCCAAATGTATAAATCATTCATTTCAGTTTCTCCTTAACAATCCCATGCCCTACGGGACCAATAGTTAGCACTCGATTTATCTGTCAAATTACCTTGCCCACTAGATCGAGCGCAATATGATTTCTTGCGAGCAGGAATTCCTTTTTTAATACTTAGCTTCTTATCACCGAAGTTTACTTTCTTAGCTTTACCGTCACCATCTGGATCAACGTAAACCTTAGATTTTTTGACATCACCCTTCATAGGTTTATTCAAAGGAACTGTCTTTCCCTTATATGTAGCTTCCATTGCATCAAGCTGTTCTTGAACTTCAGGGTGATGTTCGAAAGCTGATTGAACTTTCATTCCGTAGTCGCGCGCGAATGGAGCAAGTTCAAAACCTGCCGAGAATGATTCGTTTAATTCATTTGACTCACGAATACCACCAAGCGCCTTGCGGATATCGCTGAAGTGTTTCTTAGAGAGATTGTCTTTCGACTGATCTACTTCTGCATGTGTTTTCTTAGACATAGAAGAAGTGTAGTCAACTTTTTCTGGAGCGAAGTTCGCCACAGCAATTTCACCAGCAGCCGATCCTTGACCAGGAGTTACGTTCGCATAATTTTGACGAATGGAATTTGTTCCTACGAAACGATTCGCTGGATCAGCTGTATTGTTTGATGCTGGCTCCGATCCTGTATATGCTTCGCTGGCAGCTTTCACTTTCTTAGGAAGCGCATCACGAAGTTCCTTGTTCGTTTGTCCAGCATACGGAACTTTTCCAGTAGGATGCGGATGTGTTTTTTGAACAACAGGATGTGGATGTGTTGCTTCCATCTGAACTGCTGTCTTTGGATGTTCCTTGCGATAAACAATCTTACCATCAGGCTGCTTAACTTTTACGAGCTTCACGTCAACACGACGATTGACTTCATCAACAACTTCTTCCTTCACCTTTTTGCCGCGAGCGAGCTTAACTAGATCCTTTGTCTTCATAAGAGACATACGATTGATAGCTCCACCCTTCTTACCGCCAGCATATTCTCCACGCTGTGTAGCAAGAGCAGCGCCAGCTGCTTTCTGCTGCTGTGTCGATTCATGCTTATCATAACCGACGCTAGCCATCTTACTTGGTTGATGTGTGTAATCGCTATGAGAAATTTTAGAAATATCCTTCATTGTTTTTTTAGCAGGTTTATCATCAGGAGTTGCCGCAGCAACTTTTCTGATATGTTGAGCAACATAACTAGCGTGCGCTTTTCTTTCTGCTGGCGTCATTTTTCTAGATACAACAACTTCAGAAACAGCTTCTTCTTTCGGAACACAGTTAGGAACCTGACGACCGTTCTTCATCTTCATGCCAACTTGCTTATAATCTGACCAGCATGGATCTTTGTCTTCAGTTTGTGACGCTTTTAACGCAGCGTCAGTTGGTGCTCCTTTAGATCCTGGCTTGCGCATACGCTCACCCGAACCAGCTTTGATTCTTTCACGCTTCGCATGAATGTTATCCCAGAGTCCGCGCTTTTCAGAAAGATCCTTATCCATTTCAGCAGCCTTTCCGCCAGCAATGAATGAGTTGACGCGATTAAACGCTTCGTTGATATCTTCGTTCTGTTCGTAACCACGAGCAAACACTTCGAAGATGATATCTACGTCAACACCAGACTTTTCGGCTTTATTGAGAAGCGCATACGCTTCTTTAGTTTGAACACGATAGCGAACACGTGAATATGTCGCTGGATCTTGTGTTGTAAGATCAATCAGTTTGTCGAGCAGATCAGCGAGCTTTTCGCGCATCTCTGGTGACTGAAGTGCAGCTTTCTTTGACGAACGCAGCGCACGGCGATACTTCTGTAAATCTTCAGCATCAGAAAGACCAAGGCGCAGCAGCAGATCGAGCTTCTGTGAAAGTGGACGCGAACGATTAGGATTTTCTGGACGATCTTCATCCTTAGCAGCTTCGGCTACTCTGCGAACTCCAGGCGGCTCGTCGTTATCATATGCTGATACAGTGCGTGAACGACCTACACCGAGATAAAACTCTTTGAAGTTCTTTCCGCCAAGTGAAATCTTTTTCTTTTGCTTTTCGATTCCATGAGCAAGAACGTTCTTGAATGAAGAAAGCGACTTACCAGCTTGGATTGTCATCTCATGCTTATCTGCTGGCATACGAGTAGCAGCAAACTTATCAAGCATCTTGTTTGCGTCTGAAACAGAAATCTTATGCTTCGACTTATCGGCAAACTCTACTTCGTGATTACCGCGAGAAATGAGAACTTTACGCAGCTGATACATGATATTAGTATCGCCAGAATCTTGCTGATCAACAGTTCCTTTACGACCTTCATCAACAGAACGGGCGTAGTGTGAAAGTTTTCTGTTCAGATGCAAATGACCTTGCTTAGGATTTGGTGCTTCACGATCATTTTTCGTAGGATCAATCGACAGCGTATCCAGCCTGGTCGGATCGATGTTCAGTGGAGAATCGTGAGCAGCATCAGCCTTTGTCTTTTCCCAATCTGAAACAGACATACCACGCTTTGCAGCTTGGATCTTATCCTGAGCTACGTCTTTAGCTGATCCTTCTTTTTCTTTTGCCTCAGCAACGAATGACTCTTTGGTTTCTTCTCTTGATTTCTTCATGTATTCCTGCGCGTGCTTGCGAACTCGTGGCATCAATCTTGTAGCCAAACGACCTACGAGTGTGTTGAGATTTTTGCCAAAACGTTGCACGAGAGCTGTATCTACTGCGATACGCTGTGATTTTGACAGCGAACTGTATTCAAGATTTTTTCTACCTGTTGCGCGCTTACGAAGAATCATAAGAGCAGCCTTTCGCGCGCGCATGCGAAGACGCTGAGCAGCTGGCATTTGTTTTGCTTTGATCTGACGAAGACGAGCAAGACGCTTGCTCATTGACTTCATGCGCTGTGCGAGTTTCTGACGCTGCTGAATAGAAAGAACTTTAGCTTCTTCGATATCTTCCTTATCATCTTCTTCATCACCAAGCAGAATATCAAGCATCATTGCGTCGGCGTCATCAAGCTCAAGATCATCAGCACCAAGCGAATCAAAGTGCTTCGAGATTTCTCCGTCAGAAGGAAGATCGTTCATATCATCTTCTTTCATATCGGATTCAAAAATGAACTCAAGAAAACGTTCGTTGTGTCCGTATTCCATTACGTCTTCTCCTAGTAATGCTTTGCGCACAGCTTTAAACATGTTCTTAGCTTGTGCTGCTTTTAGTGTGTTTGGAGCGCCACGAAGAAACTCTGTGACTTTATCGTCTTTGGCTAGTGCGCGCATTTTACTTGCTGACATTCCAGATACGTCATCTGCGTCTGGATCACGTTCGCCAGCAGACTTAACTTCAATCTTGTCGAAGTTGTATTCTTTACCGTTGTATTGCTGCAGCAACTTATTGAACTGAACAACACGATCAGATCCAACGAACATCGTTACGTTCTTGAATCCTTCTTTATCGAGCTGTTTGAGAACTTCAATGAAAGTGCGAGCGTTCGACTTCTTAACGAGCGCACCAAATGCTGCTCGAGCGAACGCTATTTTCTTATCGTATTGTAGGGGATCTTTAGGTCCGACTGAATGGGACAGATAGATGCGAGGAGTCGCGCTGTGTGAGCGAGCATATGCGACCAGCTTGTTTACAAGCAGCTGATGACCTGTAGTGGGCGGATTCATACGCCCGAAGGTGAACACGACGCTCTTCATTTTCTCCTCGCGGGATTGCCTTGGCCTGACCGCAAACAATTAGGGAGCAGGATTGCTCGTAGCTTTCTGCTCCCTTTATTTATAAAAAGATCTTGACAATTTCATTTACAACCATTATAATGAGTTATGTTACGAGGGGTCAGTTATGCTAGAAAATCTTTACCTGTATGATATATGCTCCAGTCTTTATCTTTACAATACTTCTTCCAACCCTCGTAGTCTTGATCTTTTATTTCCTGCATTAGATCGTCATACTTATAGATGAGTCGCCAAGTTTTACTGTTCCTAGCACTATAGTTGGATCTACGAATTTGGTTTTCCAAAGTCTTTGCCATCTTAGCTAGTTTCTTTATATGCTTTTCGCGATTGTATGTTTCTTCTGTAATAAACTCTGAGAACTTTTTCATCGTTCCCATCCCTTGATAATGTCTGGACTAAAGTTTGCTTGGCTGAATCCCAAACGATCTACCAGTTTTACAGCTCCGCCAGTCAAGTGATCGACTGCTACATAACCTTCTGGCGAAGTAACTTTCAATCCCTGTCGCGTGCGCAGGAACGTATTGATAGCGGCTGATGAATTCATCTTAGATACGATCATCATCTTAGCGTCAACAACCAGATTCATAAAATCGAAAATCAACTTCAGCTGTAAAAATGGAGTTCGAATGATTGGACCAAACGACTGCATCTTTTTAGCCTTAACGCTCGCCTTACCAGCGGGCGTTTTCTTTTTGTCTTCTTCTTTCTGATAGTAGTCGTTCATGTAGTGAACGAATCCAGATACGTGCGCTGTTGTGTTTGTAATTTTTTGACCAGCGCGAACTTTACTGTTATTGTACGTCTTGACACGAAGTAGCAGTTCTGAATCTTTATGAAAAGCATCAACTGCTTCGCGAGGTAAACTTTGTAAAATTTTTCCTGCTTGCGAAAGGATCTTATTGAACTCTGCTGTTTCAGCAGCAGTGAACGTAGCTGTTCCGCTGACGTCCTTATAAGTAGCATCGTCCATCCAGATCGTACCCACTTGATTCAGCTTTTCTACGATTCCTTTTCCGAACGACGCTTTCATAGATTCGAACGAAGCGCCTTCGTATGTTGTATGCCACACGACGCCGATGCTTGCTTTTGATATAGTTTTACCTAGAGCAGAATTCATAGGAACTGCATACACGATTGTATTTGGTTGGAATGTGTAATACTTATTCCCTTCGATTGTTTCCGTGCGAACATCACCCTTCGTGAACATGAGATCGCCTTGGAATACACCTTTCGTAATTCCTAGCTTCTTAAACTCGCGAAGAGCAACACTGAATTTTGCAGCTAGATCGCCTTCAAGATCAGCGTCGATATCAGCTTGTGTTTTATAAACTTTAGGATTCTTATTGAAAATGCCTTTCTTCGCGACGAAAAACTTTCCATCGCGTGGATCAACACCAGCGAAGATAGCAGGAGCACCATCCCACTTTACAGTAGCAGCGATCTTCTTAGTTGTATTTCCTGCGAGCATGTCGCGCGTCTGTGAAAGGAAAGAAAAGATTTGCTTTGCGCCATCTACGCCTGCATTGAGAATCAAATCCTCAATGTGTTCCATGTGAACATTCTTTTCTTCCGACAGATAACTATGAAATGACTTCATGTCTGAATACCAATCTTATCTTTTAGGCGATATCTTCCATCTTTATACTTACTGCTCTTGCTTCTTATGTAGATATCTTTTGCATCAAAATTGCTTATGTTCTTTCCGCCTGGAGGCGTTACAGAAGCATATGCCTCGAACACAGGTATACCAGAAGAGTCTATAGAAAGTTTAACATAGTGAACTTGTGATGTTATGGCGTCGATGAATAGATCTCCGAAGTCTAATGCTTTTGGAGTTTGTTTAGATGCGTTTTGAATCACATACTCGAAGTATAGAACTATATCAGCCCAGTTAACTATCTTACCGACGCCATGTGTTTTTCCATATTCTTTAAACTTCGTAGATTCAACGATGCCTTTGTATGCAGTTCCGCGATATGGTTTTGACGTTTTCTGACTTACACTAATGTTGCTAGAAATATCAGCGAATTCTTTTTGGAATTGAGAGTACGATGGTATCTTGTTAACTTCGATATGTTTGTTCATTCTACTTTTCATTGCTGAAGGAGCGTTGTCTTTAAAATATGACAGTGCTGCAGCTGGTCCACGCAAAGTGTTTTCTTCTTGTAGAATTTTAAGTAGATTGTACTCTAATGTAGATTGTAGTTCTTTTTTTCTTTTCGGAGGTATAACTTTAGATTTTTCTATGAGAGAGATAACGTCTTGTGGCTTAACTGTGTTGCTTGTTGCACCAGCAATCTTAGCAGAAATTATGTATTCATCTTTACCCACATAAACAGAGTAATCTTTCAGTGGTTCGTTTGCTGCTGTTGGATACTCTAATGAGCCTTTGGTTTTGAAAGGAACTTTAGAATAAAATTTCTTTAGCAACTCTTGTTTGACTGTAGCTATTCCTCCAAGAATTTCACCAAAGTCATTTTTAATGAGACTCATCTGTCCATTGATTGCGGTTTTATTTGCGATGTAATGTTTCTTTATCTCTTCTTTAGATTTTGTTGTAGGATTGTCATAGTGTTCAACTAACAACTCAAGATAAGTTCTAACAGGATCTTTTGCTTTTTTAGGTATATTCGTGTTCAACTGTTTCGTAACGTCATCGACCGAAACGATTTTGTTTGTAACAATCATATCTTTAGGTTTCAAAGACATTAGCCGTTATACCTTGTGATTCGTCCATCTTCGTGGATGAGGAATGCTTCGAAGCTGACTTTAGGAAACTCTGTGTGAAGCTCGATGAACTTGTCTAGATTGGCTTTCGCATCATCGAACATACGAACGATGCTATAGTTTCCACCTTTCATCTGATCGCGAATGATTTGTTTCTTAGCTTCTGCGCCAGGAGCTTTGATATTACCAGCGCGATAGATATGAACTTTTCTAGTATCAAATCCATACTTCTTAAACGTATCAAGGAACAGCTGCTTATCATCAAGATCAGCACGAGCTGTAACAATGATGATACGCTTATCTGGGTGCACTGAGAACTTGTTGATCAGCTTCTTAGCAGTTTTGAATACATTCTCGATAGGTTTGGCTGTATCAGCGAATATCTTAGCTGAACGGAACTGAGCAAAGTCAAACTCTTCGCCGTCTTTTAGCTTGTAGACATTGAATTCAGCTGGAGTTAACTTTTCAACGACTTTATCAGCTTTCTTCACCAGAACCTGCGTCGTCGTGTGGAACAGAGTGTCGTCGATGTCGAAAATCGACAGACTCCCTGCTCTAACGCTCTCTGCGATATATTCTTTGAACTTTAGCACAAATCAATCTTTTTGTTCGTAGTTTTCCTGAATGTATTTTTCAGTTAGTTCTGGAAAGTTTTCAATAACGTATTCTACGAAATGATCCATGTCGATGTCTTCTTTCGAAAGTTTCTTTACTGCGGTTTGAATACCAACCTGACGCTTTCTCAAACGAGCAAGAGCCTCCCGACCTTTCTTATGGTCTGGGCTATCATAATCGATTTTTTTTCTAGCTTTACGAGCTGCATCATTTCTAGCTGCAGCTGCATCCTGTGCTCTTGCGTGCACAGCAGAAGTTTTCGAAATATCATAGGCGGCTTTACTTGTATATGAAGCCAGAGTTTTTTTAGAAAGCTCATCGACTTGTTCTACAGATTCTGCTACAATCTGTTTTCGACCTGAAGGTGTTAGAATATAAGACATCGCTATTCCTCTTTGGATGTTATTATCCAACCCTATTTATAAATGCAAAGGGGAGCGGCACCACACCGCTCCCCGACTCATGACAAACAAGCACCTCCTTAGTCATGAGCCAATTGTTCGACGAGAAGTATTGCATGACCTTTCTTTATCATATCCAAGTGTCTTGCAACGCCCCTCGAAACATCTAGATCAACGCCCTTGATAAACGGACCACGATCGTTGATTCTCACAATCACTGACTTTCCATTGCTGGGATTTGTTAGTCTAAGCCTCGTCCCAAATTTAAGACTACGATGAGCCGCAGTCATTCCTTCTGGATTGTAGTTTTCTCCGTTTGCGGTTTTCTTACAACATTCATACCATGAGGCTTTTAAGTGGTATGAACTGACGATGCGCGGCTGTTCTACAGTTTGAATCGAACAACCGCACAGAGTGATCAT
>Ga0315909_10001486_pt1 | contig 31733 bp, 22 predicted proteins | sample LakEriMetagenome_11_FD_203527 | JGI IMG/M metagenome (GOLD analysis project Ga0315909, IMG submission 203527) | Freshwater fungal communities from buoy surface, Lake Erie, Ohio, United States - Buoy 2 MA125 | ecosystem: Environmental > Aquatic > Freshwater > Lake | place: USA: Lake Erie, Ohio... | reverse complement strand
ACTTATATCTTTAGTTAATGTAGTCAGAACGTTGCCTGTGTAGTTTTTAATTGCTCTTGGTTGGGCAGAATAAACAACTTCTCGTATTGGAGAATTTGTAGTATCGCCTGCAATATAACCAATAGTTGCTTTTTTGATAATATCTTTTGTTGCGGAAGAAACTGGTCCAAAAAGATAAGTTTTTACTGTAAATCTTAAAGTATATAACAACACCCTTCTTGTAAGAAAGTTTCCTTCATAATCATCCTGCATACTAATGCTTTCTAAAACCACAGGAATATCTCTTTTTTCTCCAATATCTTCCACCAATTCTACAGACATAGCATATGCTGGTTGAAAATATGGTAAAATTTGTTCAATGATTTGCAATGCATCATCATTCAATTTGGACATAATACTAAGTTCAAATTGCATATTATATGGAACTGGCAAATATGCCTTCTTAGTTTCTGTCCCATTTGAAGACGATTTCATAGTGAATGTCTGAGTCGTTGTCGCCTTTCTTGAGGAATCATATGTTAATCCCGTAAATTCAAAAGACATTCTTGGCAGAGTAATTTGAACCGGTTTGTTCAAGTCTGGCGATTGCTCTAATCTTGCAAGAAATTTTTGAGTTGGTCCATATGCAAGAGGTACTTTTATTACACTCTTTACATTCTGATTGTTGTCAGTATGCTTGATACTAATATCATTAAACAAAGAACCAAATGCAATAACTGTCCTTCTTAAAATTTCGTGATAAAAATATTCAAACATACTTTAACTTTCCTTACTATATTAATAAATTGATTGATTATTTTCTATTTATGGCATCCCAAAGGGATTTCTTTCACTAAAATCTATTATTTCATCTGCTTCATCTTCAATTTCGTCATTATTTGTAAAACCATCTTTAACCGAAAGGGTTTCTACTCTTCTCAAATAATGAGAAGCACTTGATGCAGTTCCTACTATGTTTTCTCCTGGATTAAATTGTCCATTTACATTAGAAACCTCTAACACATTTGTAATAGAATTCCAAGATCTAACTCTAGCAGTTACTCCACTTTGATTTCCTGTTACAATTTCGTTGAATATAAAACTTCCACTCGAATTAATTGAAGGAGTACCAATGACAATTGTTGGTGTCTGTGTATATCCAAGACCGGCATTCGTGATTCTAATAGAAGTAATTGATCCAGCAGCGGAAACAACTGCTGTTGCTGCTGCAGAAACTGATGAAATGCCAGTAAAAGTTATTGTTGGTGGATTTACATAACCTGAACCCGAATTAGTAATAGTAATAATTCCTACTATTCCATCTCCTAGAGTTGCTTTTGCGGTTGCTCCATTGCCACCACCACCAATAAATCTAACTCCAGGAGTTGTAGTATATCCATATCCTGGGTTTGTAATTTCAACACTTTGTACTGATTGTGCGGATGGATTTGTATTGTCGTTACATACGACTATTCCTCCAATCATCTTAGCGATTGCAGAAGCAGATTGTGTATTTGCTGGGGCAGAAGAAATTCCAACGGCAGGTATGCCAGTATAACCTCCTCCTCTATTGGTTACCGTTATAAATCTAATTCCACCATTTACTATTCCAGTGCTTGCGGTTGCAGTTATGCCCACCCCTATCATTTGGAGTTTTTGTATTGGACCAATTGGAGATACATCTCCTCCTATACTTCCATTTATATTGTCATCAATATCTGTTATTCCAGTATCAATAATTTCATCTTCGTAGCGGAACAATTCGCATTTTAACTGATAGGTATATAGTCCTTGAAGTTGATAAAAAGGTTTTTCGTGCTCGACATATTTTATTTCAAAAATTCTATCCCCGAGAGGGAAATAAATTAAATCTCCTTCCTTAGGTCTTGTAGATAATTTAATATTTGGTATGTTCTCTATTAATGGAGAAATATAAGTTTTAAATCTCTCTCTAGAAATTATTAAATTAATTTCATTAAGTGCTTGTATTCCAAATTTAGATAATATTGTTGTGTTATCACCATAACCTTCAAAATTGTCTAGGTAAGCTTCTATTGGATATGCATTTGAAAATTCAGATTCAATAACCTCTCTAATTACCTTTTTTTCTGTTATATATTTTCTTGGTAGATAATAAACTTCTATTCCATACATCCTCAATTGCTCATTAATTAAGTCTTGTATGAGACCCTGCTCTGATTTGGAACCTTGTAGAAAAAATGGATTTAACATAATTAACCAATCATATCTAGTGGAGGGAGCTCATAAGTATTTGACATCTTCTCCATTAAAATATCAATCTCTTTTTGAGCATCATCATACATTTGTCTTCCATTCAATTCCACTCCACCTGGAAGTTTAACTCCGGTGAATTTCATCATATTTTGTCCCCATTGTCTTTTAATCAAAGAAGTTAAATATGGTTTTATGAATGAATCATTCCAAACTCTTGAATAATCATTTGGATCTAAAGTTGAATAACAATCTATAATAAAATAATGATTTTCTGTTACTGATCCCCAATCAATATCCAAATACAACCTATCTTGCCTCTTATTAAATCTTATCTGTTTTTGTGTATTTAATAAGAAATCCAAATCTTCCAAATATGTTTTTACCATTGCATAACTTAAAAGTTCAGTAGTTCCCCAATAATAAATATCATTTAAAAATAGTTGATATTTAACACTAAACATATTGTGGGTAATAGTATTAGCACCATCAAAGGTGAAAATTTTATTTACTCCTATAACATTGGGCGGAACTTGCAAGTAATTGCTATTCTCTTCATAAGAAAATGTAGCAGCAGTTCCTACTATATTAGTTGATACTGTGGTAGTGACAATACCTACAGAGTTTTGATTTAATCCTCTTGCTCTTCCTCTAGCGATGTCTTGTGATGTGACTTTATACTTATAGAATGTGGGATAAACGCCATCAAAATGCCTTTCTTGAAAAAATTGTATAGCATCATCTACCAAGTCTTCAATTTGCTCGTCAGCAACATTTATCTCTAAAACTGGGGCACCAAGTTTTCTTTTACAGTAATCTATTAATTCTTGCCTGGTAGATGGTTGTGCCATTTTTATTACCTCGTAAAAATATTTATGAAAAATTCATAGACGAAAGGTTTAAAACAACTTCTTGTTGTTTTAAATACAATTTATAATAACATTTTGCAATATCTTTTAATTTATCAATATCATCTATAGAATCTATTTCTGAGGAATATTTAAAATATTCAAAACTTTTGCTCAAATTTTCCAATTTAATTTCATCGGGATTCATTTATTAAACTCCTTAGTAGAGATTTTATTTCATTGATATCATCTTTAATATTATTCAAATCATTTTCAAAATTCTGTAATTTTTTACTCTCAGCATCTCTATCCATTTTCATAGATAAGTATCTTTGATATTCATTTACATTTGTATTAATAATGGAATTTGTGGTAACATCTCTTACCAAATCACTATTATCTTTTACTTTAATATATTTCATAGTTTATGCAAGAGCAAGAACTCTTAGGTTTTTAATTCTAGGAACATGAACTTGACTGCTCGATGTTCCTATTAGTTTTATTCTGAAATAACGGAAAGATGGTAAATTATTTGCGGTAAATGTACATTCTCTAAAATCAACATTATTAAATGTTGATAATGTTGAAGGTAAAATATAGTTGTCCGGAAGACCGTCACTATCTTCAAAATTTATAACTTCTTTATATTTGTTTAAATTCAAATATCCGGGGAATGGTATGAATATTGGCGAGAAATTAGGATTATCGCTAATTGCATAAAAAGCGCGAATATTTGAACTTGAAGTCAAATGAGAATCTAATATAATTTTTATAGATGTAGAGGAAGTTTCTAATTGAACCTCTTTCGAAATGTACTTAAATGAAGTTGGATCATCAATTGGACTATTAACCCTATTATCCTGTGCATAGTCATCTATAACATCATTGACTCTATTTGTAACCAGAGTAATTGATGATGCTCTTGCATCAATCGTGGGACTTAATAAACTATCAGTAGAAGATAAATTGACTCTCAAGTTGAATGATTTTTCTCCTAGTAAATTCTGAACCTCATTTACATCTGAACAGATGATCCTTGGGGAATCTAGATAATTATTTTCGTATATTGAAACTGGTTCAAAACCAACATCTATGAAAGAAGATTCATTACCATTTATACTTGTTCCTTGAGTAGTTCTAATTACTCCACTTATTGATGTTCCAGTGACTGTAGTGTTTGGGATTATTGGTTGAATTAGTTCAAATTGTATATTTTTGGAGGCAGAAATATTTAATCCTCCCGATGATTTAGATTCATTTATATAGAGTTTTGGTAAAGAGGTCTCTACAGATCTATCAATTCCAGCAGAAGACATATCAAGTTTAACGTGATATGAATCAAATTCTATTGGATCCTTAATAATTGAAGTATCAACAAGAGATAAATTATGTTGCTTATTGATTCTTCTTAGAGACACTCCGCCCAATTCATACTTATAAACCAAAGTTCCCACTTCATAATCTTTTTCAGGTTTTACTATTAATCCATTAATTGCTCCATTTGAGGTAGATTCGTATGGTATTATCTCATTTCCAATAAGCAAATAACCTGGATTTGTTGAAGCTACTCCAACATTTTCAAAAGATTGGAAGTTGCTGGAGTCATCTACATATATCGAACCTCCGGAGGTTATTGTGCTAGCAACAATATTTTGAGATAGTTTTGTTGGTTTTATATCACTCTCAACGCCAGAAATAATTACATAATTTTGGGATGAATGCATCCCATGATTTTTTTGATTTACTTTTACATGCAAACCATCAGAAACTGTAATTATATTACTTGCTGCAATATTTAAATTGACAGTTGAACCAACATCATTTTTATATTGAAGCGATGGTGTTCCAGAAACTATAAAGTCTCCCTGGACATTATCTACTATTATTTCATTTACTGAAGATATGCTTGATATAGAAACTCTTGCCCCAGACCCCACATTTAATGATCCGGACGAAATTCCGAGAACATCGCCAATCTTATATCCTATTCCACCGTTGCTAATAAGAGCTGAAGATACTTTTCCGTTAGTTATAAAAATAGTTGCTGACGCATTTCTTCCATCTCCCGTAATAGTTTCTAAATTTACGTTAGAAAATACAAGGCTTCCCGAAGATGGAGTATATCCTATGCCAGAATTTATTAGATTTAGTGCTCCAAAAGCAGATCCTGCACTTCCGACATAATTTCCAACACCTTTTGAATTTGATTGTAAAATAGTGTTTCCTATTACTAGTCCCGAATTGCTTGGTAGAGATGATGCTAATCCAATTCTAAGCTTTCTGGAATTTAGTATAACTGAATCTGGGAATAATTTTTTAGAATAATTTAAAGTCTCATTAGTTAGTTTTGGATTATAGAAATTAACAAAACCAGATCTAACAAAATCTGCTCTCCAAAGTTGATATTTTAAATCTTCCCATTGACTTGGTTCCCAAGTTGTTGAATTTTGGGATTTGAACAAGGATCCAAAATCTTCTTGATTTGATACAAATGAATTTGTAATTAAATCAGTTTCATTAACTCTTGAAATAAATACCGAATAATCTGGAGATTGTGATAATAAAACTATCGCGTATTCTTTATTTCCCTCCAAATAAATGGGATGCTTGAATCTAAATTCAGTTCCTACTGAACCATCATTTGAAATATTAACTTCAGATGGTAATTTTGAAATTTGAGAACCATCTAAAATATAATCTGATGGTTTTGGACCGCTGGATACGTATCCATTTGACATAGATCTAAGTTCAAAATCTACAGTAAGACCATCAGTTGATGGCTTGGAATTGAAGTAAATAACACACTTACTCAAAAATACTCCCTTTGAACCTACAGTAAATGATTGAGCTAAAGGATCTCTCGCACAAATATTTGCTCCTTTCCCTACAAGTCTATTTGTAATTTTATCTCCCAATTCTTTGGATACATTTCCTCCTCCACCTCTTTCAAAGTTGTTAATTCCAAGTTGTTCTGCTACACTTCTTAGTCCTCCAGTTAATCCAACAGCAGCTGCTGCCTCTACTAATCTTTGCTGAGCACCTTGAGCATAAACTGGTCCATCATAGTTTATTTGTGTTGGTGCTGCGGGTGCTGCGGGTGCTGCGGGTGCTGCAGGTGCTGCAGGTGCTGCAGGTGCCGCTGGTTGTGGAGGGGGACTATAACTATATGATGGCGGTGGTGGAGGCGGTGGGGTATTATCGACAGAAGTTCTAGATACAGTTTCTTGGGTTATATCTGTTTTAAGAACTCTTTCTTGAGTTTGCCCAGTTTCTAATATTTCCCTTGATGCTAATTTATAGGTTCTTACTGAAATTGTGGTAGGTTGGATAGTTTCTACAAATCCACTTGCAGTAAAGTTTTCTTGCGCATCTGTTGAGGATTGATCTGACAATTTAAATGTCTTTGTTCCTGTGCCAAATTTAACCAATGAGTCTTTTGCTGGGTATATAAAGAAACTACCCATAACAACGGAACTGTAATCTACTTTCAATCTTGTACGAAGAACTTTAGCTTTTGCCTTAGAAGTAGCACCTTCTAGAATCATATTAGGGAAAACAATTCCACCATAACTCGAAGAAGATGTATCTGATAAAAGATAAGTATCTATGTTTAAAATATCAGATGTCTCGCTATAATTGTTTGGAATTTCTACATTTGTGTAGGGATTAATTTTGAAGTAAGTTTTAAAATCATTTTCATTTATAATTGCATGAGGACCAGATTTATGTCTTGGATGACAAGCTCTTAATGTTGCATTATGCTGCAAAGTAGTGCCATTATTAAAACTAGCAATGATATTTTCTCCAATCTGGAACTTTCCTGTACCAGAAACCATTTCTATTTCAAGTAATTTTGGAAAACAATTATTTGTAACATCAACACCATCAAAATATGCCTTTACTTCCGTTCCTGGAAGAAGTCCCTTTCCTTCAAATTGAATATTTCTAGACCTTATAAATTGGGAATTATCCCTTTTAACCACTCTTTGTCCTACACTTATTGGAGATCCGATAGAAGGATCTAGTGAAATTTTAGTCCCTGTTCTTGAAGTGGTTCCAGTTTCAAAAGTAGTAATAGTTTTTTCATTGTATATTCTAGTATTTGTGGTCCATCCCTGATAAGTCACTTGCCTTAAATTGGTTTTATTCTCTTCAGTCTTTCTATCAGGAGTTCCTGACCATGTAGTTTGCCAATTATTATAAGTAACTAATGCCCCAGATTCATTTAGATTATACACTTTTTTGTATAAATCGGCATCTCCAACATCAGCAATAAAGTTTTCTGCTTCCAATAGTACTGGGGAATCAAACCAAGTATCTGTTGATGGAGTAAGTTCTATTGATCCTTTCCAGTAATTTAAGATAAAAGGCGTTACACTTTCTGTCCTAGTAGCTATATCTTGACTTCTCCATATAGTATCCGTGTATCTTAATGTGATAATACCATCATTAATAACTACATTTTCTCCTTCTATGGAGTTATCATCATCTACGGAAATTATTTTATCATTAAATGGAAGTAAATTGATATTTTGTGTATCTATGTTGGGTCTTAATTCTTGTGATGATGGATCTATAGAGTTATTTCTTCCAAATGAAAGATCTTGAATAGGTGCCTTATCGTCAGAAAAATTATCTACAAAGAATCCAGATTTAAATTTATTCAATCCGTTAGAATCTTGAATTAAAAGATTTGAAGTTTTTGATTCAAGAAGAGAAAGGCTTGTATAGTATTCTAGATTTCTTATTCTATCTTCCAACACTTTAATATCATGCATTCGATATCTTTTATGTTCAGTGAGATTTATAACTGCATCTGAAGCATTGTAAAGATATGGTGGTAAATTAATAGTCGCGATTTCTAAAGAATCATCTATTGGAACTGGTCTTTCTGGATTTTCTGCAGATGCTCCTAACTTTGTTTGTAAAGTTCCATTTTTGCTCAAATAGATAGTATCTACTCTTCCGAGATAGAAAGAGTAATTTAATACAATAGATTCATCAGATGCTAAAGAATTTTTAGAAGAATTTTCGGATGTAGTAAATGATCTTCCATAAAATTCTAGTGGAGATCTAGTATCAATTGTTGCAGTATAAGGAGAAACTCTTGGTCTAATATCAATAATATCAGTCACTCTAGTATTGTCAACGACTGCTATTTCTTTTGAATAATCACATTCAAAATAAGAGTTTCTTGTTGTTATATCTCCTTCATCTGAAGAATCATAATATGCATTGGAAAAATATATTTTTAATTGTCTGGTTGGAGAATTAAAGTTAGATTTCTTTACTACAGTAGAGTAATCATAGAAAGTTGATCTTTGTCCAGAATTGAATGAGTAATGAGTAGTAATGTCATTACTATCAGAATCCGAAGATGCTAAAATACACTTAATGTTAGACTCTTCAAACAATAAGGTTTCTCCAATTCTGAACGAAATATTATTTTTTGAAATATATCTAATTTCAGAATCTGTTTTTCTTTCTACTAAAATTGCAACCGATCCACTAGACTCGCCTATAATTTTCTCTCCGATTATTAGATCCGAAGTTTTTCCACTCTGACTTCCTATTGAAGAAAGTAACAATGATGGGGAATTGGCAGCGGAAGTTCCCTTAGATTCAAATATTGCATGAATTTCAATTACATCTGGATAATTTAGAGAAATTAGATCATCCTCAACTCTTGTTCCATAAGGATAATTTCCATACACTAGTCCATTGTTTATTGTATCTTGTCCAGTACCAGAACCTTCTAGTATTGACTTGTCAATAATTGTATAATTGATTCTATTTTTCTTTTTGATTTTTTCTTTTGGTTTGCTTTTTCTAATAGTAGCAACTAAAGTAGATCCACCCAAATCAAATGAAATATTACTAATTGTTAAAGTATTTCCATTAATAGAAAACTTATCTTTAGTCAATGTTTGTATAGTTCCATTTGAATTTGTTAAAGTATATCTTTCTTCATCAAATGGCAAAAATGATTCGTCTGGATCACTTAAAGAAACTATCAATTTATCTGAAGTTATTATTTGATTATCAAAACTTTTTCTAATTGTTAATGTAGAATTTGTTAAATCAACATTGGAAATATTACTTTTTGATAATTTTGAGTATAAAGTATTATCTTGTGATGATACTAAAGAAGTTGTTAATATTTCTAAATCATTCACAATAATGTTACTTGATGGGATACCACCTTCTATAAAATTTGATACGGAAGTAACTCCTACCGCTTCTATGGATGCAGTATTAATCCCACTGACTTTTGCATAATAAGGCAAAGACAACTTTTGTGGATTTGTATATTTTATTATTTCTCCAACCTTTACATTTTTTCCAGAGAAAAGAGGATTTGTACTTGTAATGATAATAGAAGAATTGTTTGGTACTATGCTAGCAATTCCAACATTAAATTTGGTTGTTTGGATGACATCAGCAGAGAAAGTCTTTCCTGTTCCTACTGTTCCATATACTGATCTAACATCAGAAATTCCATATGAAATTACATTCCTACAAATTCTGCTGATTGTCTCATCTCCATCAAAAATCAGAGTCTCAAAATTTGAAAATTCTCCTGTTGTTTGATAGAGAACCATTAAAGTACTATTACTTACGGAGGTTTTTAAGAATCCAGTAGCTCCACTATTCTTCCCTTTAACAAAAGTAGGAGTACTTAATGTTATTGCTTCATTTAAAGTTATTTCTGTAGTTGTTTGAATATCATATAATGATATATTCCATTCATTGAGGTTGGGGTTATTGCTGTCATATGATCCAGATTCTAGTCTAAAATCATATACTCGCGCAACACCAATTTCTTTTCCTTCTGAAGTTATTCCTGTGTTACCAACTCTAGAATCTCTGAGACTAAGGACATAATTATTTCCAATTCCAACTTTCGGAGAACCATAAACTCTATTTAGTTTAAATGTTGGTCCGGTATTATATACGATAGTTTGATTTTCTAGTGTTTTTGTTTCTCTTGGTTTAGGGACATCAATAAGAGAACTGCTTATGACTTCGAGTTCATAACCTCTTACATATGCTTTTCCGGGAGAAATTTGATATAAAGCAAGATCATCTGAAGGCACTGATCCACCATCAGTTAAATCGGTGGAATTGAATATTCCACTATTACCAAGTTTATCATTTAATGAATTTTTCAAAACAACATCAAAAGGTTTTATATAATAATCTCCAGATTCATCATATGTTCTTCTGGCAAATTCTTCTGCCAAACCACTGTATTGAGTATACTTATCAGAAGAGTATTTAATAACACCAGATCTTACTCTTGCTAATTCAATGAAATTAGTATCCTCAAAGTCATCTAAACTTTTTTTAAATAAAGAAACAGTGATTTTTAATCTATCTGCACCTGGAGAAGAATAATTATTAAATCCTTGAGAATTATCATTTAATTCTTCGTCTAAATCTGAGTTTATAATTTGCTCATTTACAAAAAAACCAATTCTATAGTTGGGGGTAAATGAATATTGATCCAATATCAAGGTTTCTTTACTTACCCTTACAAAATGTCCCCTAATAAAATATATACCATCGTTGACAGAAAATGAAGATCCTGTTGAGGTACAATTTCTAGAGACAGTTATCCCAAACGGTTCTCCTACTGGAATATTAGAAGTTCCTAGTAATTGAGAAATTACAATATTATTTGAAGAGAGTTGTTCTCCTTCAACAAATCTAGTTCCAGACCCAACTGTACTGGATTGGAGATAATTGAGGTATAATGTTAAGTTTCCTCTTTCAGAATTTTGGGGAAGTAAAACTTGGTTTACTACAGCAGTTATTCCAGAAGTTAGACCTGTTATTGTAGAACCTACCAATTGATCTGCATAAGAAGATACTGGGATTCCCAAATAAGTATTTTCTAATTCTACGCATTCATAAAAGTTATTATAAAAAGTATTTCCAGGGATTACCTTTGCGCCATCTTTAAAGAAATGCTGCCCAAATTTTTCTATTTGGTTTTGTAGAATTGATTGGAGTGTGGTTAATTCTCTCGCCTGTACGGGATATCCTGGTTTAAATAGGACTTTATAATAGTCATTGTTTGCGTCAAAATCATCAAAATATGGGGATACATTTAAATTTGTTTGTTGTGACATGATTCGTTAAAACTGCAAAATGACTTTAATATCTTCTTTTTGATTTGTTGATCTGGTAATAGATGGCCTATTATCAACATAAATTATATTTCCAGAATATTTTTGAACTTCTGGTTGAGCAACTCCGCCAACAAAACTTTGTCCCAAATAGTATTTTTTATTATTTATTGTTGTATCTATGCCAGTAAATCCAGAATCAATATTCAAAGTTCCTCCAGTATTTCCAGTAATTGTTAAACTACCTCCAGATGATATTGAACTTGTAAATTCGTTCAAATTAAATCCATATATGGGATTTGTTTGTTGAGAACCGTCAGTGTTAATTCCTGCTATAGATCTATCTTGCCAGTATTTTAAAACACCCGTGTTTTGATCGTAACTAACTACTCTTCCTGCTGCAGTAACTCCGGTTCCTATTGTTTGCGTTATTACAGAATCTGGAGTAAAAGATGCGGTATTGTATGAAGAACCGGTTAATTTTAATGCGTAAGTAGCACTTGCCTTATCTGATGATAATATAGAACCATTAGATGCTCTTGGTCTGTTAATAATTCCAACTCTTGCAATTTGGTTTCCTGTTATAAAATCTGGATTTTGAACATCATTTTCCAATCTAGAATAAATTAATACATTAAATGCCCCCAATTCTCTGTAAATATCAAATCCATGACCTCCTTTAGGTGGAATTATAACGTCAAATGTCGGTCTAGTATCAAAAGTGGTTATTCCACCCGCAATTAAATCAACACTGCCAAAGGTATATCCTGATCCTTGATTTGTTATTGTTATTGATTCTACTTTTTGTTCTGAATTAGTTACTATTGTGCATTCTGCCCCAGTTCCATCTCCTTTTATAGGAACATTTTTGTAAATTTGATTTCCAGATCCTACAGAGACACCTCTATTTGTTATAATTATAGTTTTAATTGACCCATCTGTTGAATTATTCTTAATCGCAGCATTTTCTACATTTGATTCCCAATCCGAAGGAACTGGTATATAATCTGTGGATTCGAATTTTACAATATCTGAAGGTTTTATTGTATACAAATATTTCCAAATATACCCATCATTACTAGATCCGGCTGGTCTTGGTTCTAAGTCTACAAATGTTGGTTCATCTAATGAGGGTTTCCCTTTTTCATTTTCTGGATTTGTCCCGTTCTCTAGGCAAATATAGACACGATAATCGCTATTTAATACGTAAAAAAATGAAGTATATAAAGTAGAAGAATCTGATATTTCAGGACGATTTGAAATTGTATAATCATGTCTATAATAATCATAAACTCTTCCAGAAGACCAAGTTATTTTTGGTATTACTAATCTAACATCATTACTATTAATTTTTTTCAATGAGATCATTGTTTCCCAACAAATATTCTCATCATTAAAACTATCTTTGTGGGAAGGGGGATCTGAATCCCAAGTAGATAATACCTCTGATGGGTTTGGTAGACCTACAAAGGTATAGTATGAATCTTGAGTGGAAGAAATTGAACTCAAAAAATTTTTAGCATTTAATATTCTAAATTGATCAGTTATAATTGCCGACATTTTTTATGAGGTTTTATTTATTTATTTATTACGTAACGTACCCAACATATCTTAGTGGATTGGATCTTATAACAACCGCACTAGTACTCAATCCAATGATACCATTATTTCTATATGAGGAATATTCATTGGAAGAAGATCTTTGTTGTAGATCTATTTTACCCCAACTATACTCTCCATAAAAATCACTAAATCCTAATCCGGTTAGATTATTATACGACGCTAGACTGACTACAACTTTTAATACTGAAGATTGTCCTCCACTAGGAACAAAAGATGACCCAACAGAAACTGACCGTGCGATATAAACATTATCTAACCTTGAAGTTCCGACCCCAACTATGCTTCCTGTAGAATTTAAGGAAGTTACTCCATTTCCAACTTTAGAATTATAAACAACGAAATAGTCTCCGGTTTTAATTCCGCTTATAGTAGTTGCAGTTCCACTTATGGAACTATTTCTAAGATAAGAATTATTTGGTATGAACAAATCAAATACCAATCCAGTAACAGCAACACCAACTATTGATGTAGTTGCAATACCCGTAATAATTCCATGATCTCCAAAATAATCAGATACAATACATTTTTCTTTTTTAATTGAAGGTGGTTCAATTAAAACTTGAGGTGGATTTGTGGTTTCATACATACTTCCGCCATAAGTCACTGTAATATTTGATATTTTTCCTCCATTAATTGACGAAGATGCCGAAGCTCTAAAAGTAGTTCCTAGACCAACTGGGGATTCTAAAATAACAGAAGGTGCAGACACATAACCACTACCTGCATCCGTAATATTAATTGAAGTAACTGTTCCTGCTGAAGATACAACAGAAGATGCTCTGGCAAATTCTGTTGTGTCATTGGATAATAAAGTCACTTCATATTGGAAATTTAAATTGCCGGTAGATGATTCTTTGGGGGAATTGAAAAATGGTCTTATATTATCAACATAAACAGTGGTTGAATTTACACCAACTGAATTTATAATATATGCGCTTGGATATATTGCAGGTTCATAAGTTACTCTATTTTTAGAAACAATAAGAAAATCTATAAGTTTATCTTCAGTTTGTTTTCTCCAAAATGTTGGGCGATATAGAGTTTGATCTTGTGAAATTCCTTCTCCAAAATATAATTCAGTTTCTGCTGAATTTGAGTATAAAGTAGTTATTGTTCTTTTATTTTGTTCTAAACTTTGTGGTTGATTTGAAAAAATATCGTATGAAAGTTGTAGTTCATCGCCCTCTTTAATGGTTTCTATAGCATCAACTGTATTTGTGTCATAAACAGAATTTCCGGTATAGAAAAGAATTTTGCAAGTATCTCCAGAAATTACATTATCTGAAGATTTTCCTTTAGGTGCTTCATTAAAAATTATTTTATCTCCTTTTGTAAAACTATAAGATTCGCCAGGAACTTGCAAAACATCATTTATGAACACTAGTAGGTTATTTTCAAGGTTTATTTTTGATCCTTGGTTAGAAATCAAAGAATATCTTTGATTTCCTATAGACAATGGAAATCTTTTTCTAACCCCATCGAAAAGACCACTTATATTATCAAGTACTTTAATTCCACCAATAAACCATCCTGAGAACTTATCGGATCTTATTTCTTCAACAAAAATATTAAATTCTTTAAATTGTTTAGTTGTATCTGTAGGAATTCCTATAGTACCACCAATAGGAATAGTTAAAATATCTCCTTTTTTATAGTTATAACCAAAGTTCTTTATTTCAAAATTTATTATACTGGATCCATTTCCAACAATAACATCAATTTTTGCTTGAGTTCCTATGCCAGATGACTGTGATGAATAAATGAGTGGAATATTTGAATAAGGTAGAGGGTCATCAATAGTTAATATAGGAGGATTAGATTGGGAGTATCCAGATCCTGGATTAGTTATAGATACCCCAACTATATTTCCTTTGCTTACTGTTGCTATTCCAATATAAGTAATTTTATTATCTTGTTCATATTGAGTTATAACACCAACCCTAATCGGACTTTGTATTCCTGATCTATATCCAGATCCACTATTTCCAATTGAAACTGAGGAAATCGTTCCAGATATTGAAACAATAACAGTGCCCCCCGCAGAAACTAATGGTTGATATCCAAGACTATCGCTAGATCCAACAGATACTATAACTCCTTTTGTGGGCAAATTCCCAGTGTTAATGTCAGTTTGATTTGGAATGTTATTGGAACCCACAAAAAATACTGTAGTAACACCAGATCCTTCAGACAAATAATAATTATTTGTTAGAGTTATTTCGTTTGTTGTTATTGATGGTATCTGGGGAATGTTATTAATTAATAACATTATATTATCTGTTGATATTCCAGAAACATTCGTTTGATTGTTTTTAAGAATAAATCCACTGGAAATACCAGTAAAAGAATCTGAAATATCGTCAAAAATATAATTATTGCTATATGTATCTTTATTTTGGTCAGGATTGCCAGATTTTATAAAAGATCTTCCGTGGAATTTCGATTTTTGTGTTAAGAATGCGTCTAAAGGATCTACTAGTGATAAAGGGGGTGATGCAAAATTGATAGTATTTTCATTTATGTTATAGTTTCCAATAATTTTTGTAATTATTGATCCTTGAGAATGTGATTCTGGATCTGTTCCTAATAAAGATCGATCTACTTTTATTAAATTTGTAGATCCAATACCTACGGAATTAATTTTCATTATTTCGTCATCAATTTTTATAAAATCTCCATTAAAAAATGAAGAAATTCCTGTAGCATAAACAAAATCTGTCGATATTGAAATATTTTGAGACAATGAACTTTTCACTGATGTTATTGTAATTGGAGATTGAATAATTCCATCTATAGAAATTAATACTCTAGAATTTTGATTAAAGCAAGAAAAATAATGAGTTGTTCCTATACCGACACTAGTGATATCTAAAGTTTTTGGTGTAGAATTTAACGCATCTTCTGCATTTCGCGATATCTTTATTTTATTATCGTCTATTTTTACTACATATAGTTCATTTGGTAATTTATTTGTCGTCCCTATTCCCACTCCAAAGTAAGTAGAAGCAATTCCAATTGAATTGGATACTGAATTTGTTCCATTAAAGTAGGAAATTTTTTCCCCAGTAACAAAAAAGTGATTTTCTATTTCTATAGTATCTGATGTAGTATCTACGATAGACTGATCATTTCCTTTAAAAACTCTCTTAAATATCGGATAATCGTTACTGGTTAAAATAAAATCTTTTTTAGATACATTATCACTACTATCAAATTGAGAACTTATATCATCTATGCTAAGAACTTTATTTCCGAATGATAAAATATAATCTTGTACTACTTTATTTTTAAATATAATCTCATTTGAGACTAATTTTGAGTCTATATTGAAGATATTTTCTGAAGAAAGATCAAAATAATAAGTATTAAAATCCGATTTGCTAAAAATATCTAATGTAACGGAAAGATCAGATGGTTTAGTTGTTGATATTCCAGCATATTGAGTAGATTCTAATTGATAATCAGAAAAAACTTTGAACCCTTTGGGGTGATTTAAAGTTAAAACAGAGTCTTTCCAAGTATCATAATCTACTTTTGATTTTATTGAATATGAAAAATTTTGATAATAGAAACTATCTTGAATTTTTTGAATATCATCATTCAAAAATCCACTATTTTGTTTCCATCCTTTATTCAACTTTGTTTTTGAAGAAATATTAGTTGTAGAATCTGTTTTGTATATGTTTAAAATTTTTGATTTTGCCCCAGTAGATTCTCCCTGAATTACTTCACCAATTTGAAATTCCTTAGTTGGATTTGAAATAGTTAAAAGACCCGAATATTCGTCCCAATCAGATACATAACCTTCTTTTTCTTGTGATGACTCTGATTTAATATTTTCTCCAACTAAATATTGACCTCTTTTTAACGTAATAGTAAATGAAGGGAAATATTTTTCCGGAATAATTCTACCCACAGAATTAATATTATCAAAAACACCAGGATCTTCTCCAGATTCTAAGTAATCTTTTAAACTATAGGTTAATGTTCCTTGACCCAATCCAACATCTACGGTTAATTGCTCTATAGTGAATAGTTCATAATTGTAATTTTCGGAATTATATCCTTTACTTTCACTGTCAGAAACCTTTGCATTTTCAATAAGTATTTTATCATTAAGAGAGAATGGAAAATCTCCAGTATATGGAAAAGTAATTGTAACAAGTTTGGTAGTAGAATTAAACTCTATGGAGTTTATTTTAAATCCATTGTTATTTTCTATTGGTATTATTTTTGGAATCAACCCACTCAAAGTAGAAGTATTTTTTACTATTTTTACGACAGTGTTGTTTAGGGAATACTCCAAATCCAAATCTTGTATAACTTCATTAGTTTTGCTATCTATTGCTAACAATTTTGGTGGAGTATTATAATTTATTCCAAAGGAGGAAACTGTTATTGTATCGATAGAATATAAAGATTCTAATTTTACTACTAGTATAGGATAATTTTTTGGCACTAAAGTGGTATCAGAAGAAAAATCAAATCCTATATTATTAATTTTATATCCTTTTATTTTTCCAATAGACTCACTAAAACCTTCCAATAAAGCATCTTTTCCATTAATTGAATTTATTTTCGAAATTCTTGGTAAAGAGTAATAATTTTTCCCAGGATCAACTACCTTTATCTCTGAAATGGGACCAAAAGCACTGATAGAATTTGTACTATAACTTAATGATGATATTGTTGATGAATACGAAACAACCTCTGGTTTATTGGGTAATAAGTACTCGAAAGAAGAAGTAGAACCAACACCAACAAAAACGGGGTAATTTCCTATATAACCACTTCTCAATAAATCTAAGGTATTATTTGACTCTATTAATAAATTATCAACTATAATTTCTCTTTTATTTTCTGGATAAACAATTCCATCAGTAAATACTGGAACTAATCGATAATATAATTTGTCAGGAAAATCACTCTTTATGTTTAAAATGACCTTTGCATTCTGACTAATTCCAACAGTTCCTTCTTGAATAATATTAAATTCTTCATATTCTTCTGTTTTATTGAAAACATTTTTAAAATATGGGTCAGTATAAAGTTCAAATTTAAAGGCTGAATATTGATTGTTATTTGCTGTATATGCTAGAGAAGAATCCGATAAATCAAAAGTAACATCAGATTCTTTATATAATTTTATTAACGGATTAATTGGGGAAATCGATCCATTAGAAACAGAAGTTATTTTTATTGTTTTTGGGTCTGGAGAAATAGAGTCATAATAAGAATCACATAATTTTATAGTATTTTCATCTAAAACTAAAATGTAATAAATTTCATTATTGGTTAAATTTTGTGTTGAGGTATCTGTTTTGTAAATTATTTTTTGCCCTGTGACAAATCTGTGATCATCAATAGTAATAGTACTATTCAAAGTACTAACTCCTGAAGATATAAAATTCTTTGGATTTATAATAACTCTTCTTTTTTGATCATCATATTTTACAATTACTGATGTTGATGTCTTTGGATTTACATCTATGGATACTATGTCATTAGTTGTTAATCCATGAGTGCTTGATGTGGATACAGTAACAACATTTTTTGACACCGTTCCATATATTTTTTCATAATTGGTTTTAAAACTATGATTAGTTCCAGTTCCTATACCAGAAAAATACAAAGTTGTAGAATTTTTTGTTGCACTAGTAATCCCAACAAATCCACCTGTACTACCAATTCCTACCTTAACCGTCGAAACTCCTATAATATCATCAGAAATCTTTGCTACAAAAAGTTTTGTATTATTGGATAAAGAAAAATTTGAAGATCCATTTATAGAGACTTGTATGGTAGATCCTCCATTGGAAGAATATATTAACTCATCTCCAGTTTTTAATCCATGATTTGGAAAATAAACTGATTTGCTTGGAATGAACAATGTTGTTGCTCCACTTCCTGGATTTGAAAAATTTAAAGTATATCCAATTCCAACACCCAATCCTAAAGAATCTTTTGGATTAAAATAGAGTTCATCATTTAGTTTATATTCGAATTTTGGCGAATATTGATTTTGGAATATTATTTTTCTTGATTTTTCCTCTAATACCTCCAGTGCTGAATGGGCAGAACCAACAGTTCCGTAAACAGACCTTAAAACTCTTATTCTAGAAGATAAATTATCAGCATTTAAAACTCTAACTTTTTCAGTTCCTATTCCTAAAATGTCGTTAGATTTAAAATTATCAATATTACCAGAGACAGAAAAATAAGTTACTATTCCCGTGGAAGAAACACTACCTACATTTTCTCTTAGTACTAAGAAATTGCTTGGGACCTCAATTAAGTGCAATCCATCAAAAGTATAAGTTGTAGTACTCAATCCAGATATTGTTACTACTTCATCATCTTTAAACTGATGTGGGTCTTTAAAAATTCCTAAAAATGAATTATTTCTAAAATCTGGATAGAATTCAACATTACTAACACTAGTCGTTGTTACACTTATATTTTGTATCGCTTTTCCAAAAACTTTAGAGACTTTTGCGGCAGCATTATAACCAGATGTTCCTTGGTTATCAAATATTATATTATCTCCTACCCGGTAATTTTCTCCTGAATTTAATATTTCTACCTTTTCAATATATCCCGGAGAAATGGATTTAACTTCAGAGAATTGTATTTTATAATCTTGAGTATTCAAATATTCATAGATAATATTTTTATCATCCAATCCATAAGAATTTGTATTTCTTAAACATTCGATTTCATTCAAATCAAGTTTTTCTTGAGTTGAACCTGAAACAAAATTAAATCCATTTGGTTTTGAGCGGTAGAAATTTCCTACAAAATATGGGAATTTTGGTTTTTTATATCCATTAAATTCGCTAGATGTAGTTAAATCTAATGTAGAAAAATAAGCATATACTCCTAGGGGAAATTCTGGAGTAATACAAAATCTTCCATTGTACTCATCGAGACAATTTTCATCATTTTTGTTTTTATACTCATAATCTTCTATAAAAAATCCTAATGGAAATTCTGGTCTATTATTTTGAGCAGATGTTTTTAGTAAGTATCCTGAGTTTAATTGAACTATTCCACCACTACCATTTTTTTTATTATATCCATAAGGACCATATATGGGATTTCCATCGTATGCCCATCCTATTAAAGGAGAGTGTGATAAAATATTTGGATTTGTATTATCATTCAAAATTTCCTTAAATTTTCTTGGATAATACAAATGTCCATACTGCAATTCATCTTCTTTAGAAATTGATTTAAATAATGCGCCATCATCTAACTGACTAAAAGATTTTAAAAATCTTTCTACTAAATTGATAGTCCATGTTTGAATCTTTGGATATAATTTAGCTCCGCTGCCATTTGCTAGCACAGTTATTTGTGTTCCGCTTTGACTATACCCAAATCCACTTTCTATAACTTTAACAGAAATTATAGATCCTCCACTTACTATTGGATTTAAAACTGCACCAATTCCATCACCTATCACTGAAATGACGGGAGAAGAGTTATAATCCTGTCCTGAGGAAATAATGGAGACATCTACTATTCTTCCTTCTTTTATGATAGGACTTAACACTGCTCCAGAACCAGATTCTAAAGAAATTTCAGGTAATCTATTGAAATTTAAAATATCCGGAGATCCATAATTAGTTCCTTTATTGTTAAGATGAATAGAAGAAACTTTTCCTCTAAACTTTGGATTTACTCTAGATTTAAAAACATCCTTTGTTATTGATCCACCTACAGTAGATACTCCAATTTCTCCAATAACACTTACATTTATTTCTGGATAATTGAAAATATGAGTACCAACCCCAACAGAATTAAATTTAATATACTGTGCTGATTTGTAATAAAAATCTTTCTCTGTAATTCCTACGCCAACTTCCGAAAGAGTAAAACGATCTTCATTCAGTTTTGTTATGAAGTATTCTTTATTTGTAGATAAACCAGAAATCGCAGTTCCTTCCACTGAATATTTTAATATTTCTCCAGATTCATATCCATGGTTTTCTATAAAAATTGCTCCATATCCAGAGAAAGTACTAATCCCAGAAGAAGAAGTAGTTCTTTTTTTATTTTGATATCCGCTTCCTGGATCGATAATACTAATAGATCCTACAGTAATTTTTTTATCATATGCTAAAATTTTATGTTCCCCTACTCCCAGAGAAGTAAAAGATATTGCAATTCCAGAATTAAATTGTTCTATATTAGAATGAAGTTGAATCTCTGTTGGTGATTTTACTGACACATAGTATGAAGCATTAGTAGATATGCCTCCAACTGAAGAATATCCATTAGTCTTGTAAATTACTCTTTCGCCATTTCTAAATTTATGATAAGTAGAAAACCCTATTTTTGATGCAGTTGAATTTCCTGTGGTTACATTTTTTTGAGCGTCAAATAAGACTTCATGGTCAACTAACTTGATATTTGCTACAGCATTGGCACCGGTGCCGTTTCCTCCTGTAATGGATATTATGGGTGTTTCTACGTAATCAAATCCAGGATCTATAACTTCAATATCTGCTAAGATTCCCTCAACCGAGCAATATCCAGATACTCCACTTCCTAAAGAATCTTCTACTTTTAAAATGGGTGGATTTATTACATCATAATCATTTTCAGAAGACAATATCTCTATAGATTCAATTTGTCCATAATATATTTTATCCGTAGATTTATAATTGAATATTTCTGTTCCGTTTATTAATATTCCAATTGCTCCAGGAAAAGACTCATAATCATTACTGTCGTTTGTTGGTGTAGGAATTACTCTAAGTAGTTTTTGAGCATTTAGGGACTTTGAAGCAAAATTAAAAAATTCTATTTTGCACCCGTCTGCATCATCATAGGTAGAATTTTCATCTAAATTTAATTCAACAAAATCTGATTTATAAATTGATGATCTACTTTTACCCAAGTTAATTTGAGTATCGTTTTGTCTGTTTACGAAATAAATTCCTTCCTCAAGTAAATTTTGGGCTTTCTCATTATTTGCTGGAGTGAAATATACTATATCTCCGCTCTCAAAATAATGACCACCTTCTATTTGTATTGTACTAATTCCAATAAAATTGCCAGTGACTGAAAAGTCATTAGTACTTAAAGGCAAATCCTCATACTTCGGTAAAGAATTTGTTGCAACTATTAATTGATTATCTTTTTCGTATATATTTTGTACATCTGATGAAATTTTTAATAGATTAGAGTACTTTGATGATTGTATATTTACCTTAGATATTTTTCTTCTTATTGAATATAGAACATTTGGTGATAGATCAATTCCTTTGATCGAAAATGAGGTTTTATTAAATACTTCATCTACTTTCACATTAGAGTTTATATTTTTAATTTCTACAAAATCACCTTTTCTTATAATATTATTTGATTTTGTGGTTATAGTGTATTTTTTCTCTTGAGAATTTGTCAATTCTACCGAACAATTATTATAAGTTGGGGAAGTATTGAAAATCCAATTATTGAACGCAAAATTATTATCCTCATTAAATCCTAAAGATTTAACTGATATTTTTGTATTGGGGTTATGATAAAAATTATCAGGGTTATTTTTTAATTCTACTTGATTCAATATAGAATTAATTTTAACCTTTATTACTTCTGAATTTAGGGAACTTCCATACGCAAAGGTGTTTATTGATACTTTAGAACCATTTGAAATTGATCCAATACTACTTCCATTTACACTAAAACACCCATAAAATTGATTTACTGACTTTGATGTGTATGAAACTATTCCAGAAGTTCCATCTGTATACTCAACACTTAAATGTCCATTTTTAGGAAATCCTAATGTCGAGTCTACAGTAATCACGTCTGATAGTTCTGAATGATCATCAATTACTTTAGTTTTGGGGTGAATTGAAAACTCGCCATAAACAGAACCATCTACGCTAATATCTCTGGAGTATCCTGCATCTACGCTTAATTTATAATATTTTTCGCCAGATTTTGTGATAAGTGTTTCTACACTTGTAATCGGAGCATATGATTTTGCATAATTTCCATATTCATATTCATCTTGATATAAAGTAGAATTCACCAAATCTAATGGATTTCCGTCTATAGATTCTACGACAAAATCATAGGTTACATTATACTGAGCATCTGACGGCTTAAATAAGTAATCTTTTGGTCTTATAATTTTTACACTTTGCCCATAAAGACATTTAAATAATATGTTAAAAGATTCGTCTGTTCCCTTTGAAGAATAAAAATCATGTCCCTGTTTGATAAAAAGTTTTTCATTAACCGCAGAATATAAATTCTTTTCTTCAAATCCCGGTAAAAGTTGATATTTAGTTTTTTTTAAGAACTCATTTAAAAATAATACACTTAAATTAATTATTTTTGAACCAGATTTATGAGTGTCTGATAGTGAAGTTTTAAATAATACTTCATCTGAAGATCCTTCTGCTTCATAAGAAACAATGCCACTAAATCCTCTAACACATCCAATGAAAGAATCTTGGGATGTTTCTTTATAGGTGATGATTTCGTCATCAATTTGTAATAATCCGTATGATTTTGGAAATCCTTGAGTTCCTGTTGGATTTTTCTCCAAATCAACAGTGATTACCTCATCAAGAAACGATATATCTTCCTTTAAAATTACATCACTTACATTCTCTGCAGAGTTGTCAATTTTAGTATATCTATCAATATTCTGAATCAAGTCTGCAGGAGATCCTTGATATTCATTAGAAATATAATATTGCGTTAAAAATTCTGAAAAAAGAGGAAATTCCTCTTTAATATATTCTGGAAGTTGATTTTCGACAATATTAGAGAATTTAATTCTGGTTTCTGACATTTTTTTAAGATCTTACTAAATTTCCATTACCATAGCTTGAAGATACAATATAGTTTGATGCTGAAGGATCTGCTCCAGAAGAAATTTCATCAACTACCATTTCAAATAAACTGCTATTAATATCTAGTTGCAAATATAAATCCTGCAATCCAATTACATCATTTGATTTTGGAATTGCAGATATTTGAATAGTCGGTTGTCCATTTATTATTTTTTCAGTAGATATTATATTTAATGGATTTAAATTAATTATACCTTTTTTATAATCTATAGTTCCAGCACTTCTCCTAACAATAGTTGGGTTAGTTGAGGATTTATTTGGCAGACTAAAGAAGAATATGATCCCTGTTTCCCTATCAGTGTTTGGTATGTCTGATAAGTAGAGGTCTTCTTGTACCCCAGATATTCTAAATGCAGTAGATTTAATATTGAAACCGTTCAGATCCGAAATATGAAATTGATTGCCGAATCCAATTGAATATGTTGCAAAAGAATTTGCTACTATTCTTAAATCCCTACGAATAGAAATTTTTGTAATGTTAGATGTAATTGCACTATGACTGTCATCTATAATTTTTAAAAATTTACTATATTTAAATCTCGCCCCATACTTATTCAACTCAGTGGATTTTGCATACTTATTTACATTATAATTAATTGCAGTTAATACCTGTTCTGACCCTGAAGATAAATTTGGATTATAATAAATTTTAGAATCTGTCTCTACGTAAAGATATTTTAAATCTAGAATTTCGGGAACTATTCCTGCAACAGAATATTGCTTTAACTTTAATTTTATATTTTCTTTGATTAAATTTGGTAGAAAATCTCCAGTCCTTGGCTTAATACTAATGAAGACTTTTCCATACTGAGGGGGAATCAATTCTTCTCCACCGAAAACAGAAATAGATTCTGTTTCTGGATATACTACAGTTTTAATAAGAGATTCGTAATCATTTGATGTTACGGCTCTATTTTGAGATGCGTATATCCTTCCTGAGTATTTTTTAATGGATTCAATCTCTTCTATATCCTCTCCACCAGACGAAATTAGCCCAGTTGATAATAAAGAAATTCCAGAGGTAATATTTTGGTTATTTGAAGACGACAATGTTCCAGAAAAAGAAAATTGAGATATTCCATTTCCAGATTCTCCATTGGATACAATATAAGAAACTTCTATTTGATCTCCATTTTGCAGAGATTCTCCAAATACACCATCGCCAAAAATTATTTCATATCTTTCATCTTCTACTTCTTGTATGAAAAATACTTTGGAATTATTATCTATGTCTAGTATATTTTTATGAAGCATATAATTTGATTTGACACCATCTCTATCCACAGAGACAGAAAGCAAATCAGTATCAATGCCAGGATTGGGTAAAATAAATCTTTGATTTAAATTATTAGTGTTATATGTAAAGTTAGTAGTAATCAATGAACCTTCATAGATTTTAATATCCTCAAAAGATGCAATGCCGTTAAAAATTGGTTTTGTAATATTCTCTAAGATTGAAAATACAAATGATTGGTTTGAAAATGTGTTTGAACTTGAAGATACTATTCCTTTTTTAAGAGTTATTGTAGAACTTTGTATATTCGAGTTTGAAAGATCTACAAAAAAACTTACTGTTGCTCTTGCTGATTTTTTGGATCTTGGAACATATCCAATGTTTCTCGCAAGAGCAACAACATTTTCTCTTAATGTCGCACTATCTATAAAAACCTCATTTGCAACCATATTTGCATTATATGAAGTAATATAGGTATTATATGCTAATACATCTAAAATTGTAGATAAATTAGATCCTTCAAAATTATAGTCAGTAAAATTTGAGTTTGATCTCAAATAATCTTTTAGTGTTGTCTTGATCTGATCGAAATCTAAATTTGAAAAATTTGTTAATGTCATTTATCTAGAAGGCAGTAATACAAATTCTAACTGTTGTGGTTGTACATCTGCACCAATAATTCTATAGATTATTGTTACGTTAAAAGTATTATTATCATAATCTGGGACAGCACTAACATCAATTAATTCGACTCTTGGTTCATAATTTCGAATAGAATTTTCTATTTCATCTTTAATTGTAGTAGATGTAAGATCATCAAAGTTTTCAAATAACGATCTTTTTACTTGAGAACCAAAAAAGGGATTAAAAAATTTTTCTCCAGGTTGAGTGAAAACAATATTTCTTATAGAACGAGCAATTGCAGTTTCATTTTTAATTCCAATAAGGTCATTGTTCAGAGGATTAGCCTGAAATGACATACTTATATCTTTAAAACCACTACTTACTCGTTCTAAAGGCATATTAAATTAAAATTTAATATTATTTATTATAGATTTTTTGTCTCATAAATTGGCTCTGTTCCATATTCCCAATCATCATAGTCATTATCATTGCGAATTGTTGAATGGAGTTCGTTTTGATGAAAAAAATCATGCTTTTTTGGAGTAAGATCATCATTTGAGATCTCGCGAAGCATTTTCTGAGATGAGATTTTACTTTCCCACCCATATTCACTTGCCAAATATTGAGTTCCCCATTTACTTTGCATGAAGTTTTGATCTTTATCGACTTTTTTGGTCATTTTAGCTCCTGATTATTGAAAATCAGAACTTTTTACGGGGTTGCTATCCCGAGTTCTCAAAAATGTTAGTATTGTGTCGATTTAAAGTATAATTTTTTTGTATTCTGACATCAGAATTTTTAAAAGTCCAACACTCTCCATTACTATCTAGGAACACAACCCACTCTAAATCATGCTCTTGAGAACGATCAATTACAAAAAAAGCCCAACCTTTACCTTTAGGAGTAAAGACTGGGATTTGGGGATTTAATTGTAGCATTTTATTTTATTTTCCTTGACCGCGATACCTTTTCTTACGTCCATTACGAGAAGTTGCACTTAGCAATGTACGAGCAGAACGGCCCTGTCTGGTCTTCTTAGGTGCTCCAGGTTCAAAATTAACCTTATTACTTCCACCTTTAGTTGCCATTTTAAATTTCCTCCAGTTCAATTAAATTTGGATCAATGTCTTCCCCTGAAAAATAACGTTCAGAGAAGTCTTGTAAGATCTCACTACATTCTTCTGCAGTAAGATCTTTATAAATTTTACGCCCTTTATATAAAAGATTGTAAGTTGTTTCCATCAGATAATACGAGTTTTCTCATGACCAACTCTAATACGAGGATCGCACCAGATTTCAAATCCCTCTTCCTTTGCATCAAGACAGAATGAAACATCTTCCCCACACATATCTTGCACTGCACCAGATTCAAAGACTTGCATCTTAGGAGCAAACCAAGGATATTCAAGATTTTCAAAAACTCCATTTTTAATCATAACCCAACCAAAACCTGTATAGTCTACAGTGAATGGCTTACGGCGCTTGGAGATGGACTCTACAGTCTCATGATTCATAACTCCACCATTCTTGCGGAAGTCATCTTCCTCCAACCAGTGCGCGACAGAGGTTGTGTGTCCGTCTTCAGTTGCATACCAACCAGCGACAATTTCACGCTCCTCTCCTTCTGCAGGGAAAGCAACATCACAGAGTTGCCAGAATTTGTTAGAATCAAAAACAATATCACTATCAATCCAAAGTTGATAATCATATTGAAGTCTTCCATCCCAAGGAATTTGCTTTGGTCCTCTTAGAACATTTGCTCCAAGACATTTGCAACGGGCGAAATTAACCATTGATGAGTAGTCTTGAGAAATCTGAATACTCATTCCATTTTGAACGATGTCAAAGCACAACTGTACAAATGCTTTGAGGAAAATAAAAGAGCAACCTCTTCCGGGCAAACAGAAGACAATACTTTTACCTCTCATTCTCTCTTTAATAGCATCATAATCCCATTCTTGTTCTTGAGATGTTGTTGGTGCCTTTGCTTTTACTGTAAATCCTTTTGCCATAAAGTTAATAAACCTTCATTTCAATATTAACACTGTATATATTCGATTGTCAATGAGAAGAATTTAATACAACCTCTTTATTCACAAACAAAGATTCATATTGTAAATCATCTTTGTTTATGTCTTTCCCAAGCAAATCAACCATCCTGTGTAGCATCTCCCAGACCTCAGAAAATTTTTCCTCTGGAAGACTGTGATATATGCACTTATCCTTTGCATATATGTGATATATCTTTTCTTGATTTCTCATAAAAAAATTTTTCGGGAATTTTTTATTTGGTCACTGCATTATATATCATAACAGTCAGAATTCCAAGCGGAACGCCAAAGATTTTCAGCATTTTCCCCGGATAGCGTATCAGCCACCCCGCAAAGACTACTTTCCAGAAACTCCAATATGGGCGGTGTTTCATTTCTTTTTTCTTTTCGAAGATGCTCTTTTCTGTGCGGGTGTCCGAAATATTCCAGTGGCGCAACTTTTATTCTTTTTGTGCTTTCCTCCGAAAATTCCCCAACCGTAACAATTTGCTTTCTTCTTTGGTGCCATTTTTTTCTGGGAAATTTTTTTTTTTTATAAGAGTGAGATAGAGGTCGAAAAAGACATACACTGTAGGTTAGGGACTTATCGATTTTTCATAACGGGGGGCAACGCAAAATATAAACAATTAACAATAAAACATAATAACTGCTATAACGAATAAACAACTGACAACGAATAACTATCATTATTCGTCATTGTTTATACTAACTGCCCCCAATCACTGCGTTATTACTATAAAACAACGCAGTTCTTTACACTAACTCCCAACAAAAACCCTACTTATACATAAAGAACTGCCTATTCTTTATACGAACTGCTGCCAATTAACGACGAACAATAATAACTATAAAGAATTAAGTTGCCCCAAGTGATATAAACAATCAGACAAAGTAATAATAATAAACGAAACATCTATCAGGCGATGTACCTTACTGACGCTGAGTATAATACACTTAGGGCGATTTGAAGAGTATTCTAATTACCAACGCACGTTGAGATCTTCTACATAACTCTTCACCTGTTCATTACGATCAAGTTCAAAGAGTTTGTTCCAGTTAATCTGATGTGGATTAAAATCTTCATTCACGTTGAGTTCTAACGTGATGCGATACTTATTCTTTTGTGCTGTGAGAGAAGCAGTTGCCATAAGAGAGAAAGAACGGAGGAACGAATAAACTCTACTGTTGAATTCTACCAGACCCTACTCTACCCGTCAAGTTATTCCCTACAACGAATCTTAATTATACACGAATACTTTCTATCTGTAAGTGCGCGGAAGACTTATACAACCAATTCTCCAATACGAATCTTATCTAAACACGAATGAATTATCAGATTAGAATATAACAGCAGTGTTATATTGTTATGCTCTATACGAATCTTATCTAATCACGAACAAACTTATGAGTTCTTAATTCTCATCAGTTCGCATTATCAAATCTCTGTACGAATCTTATCTAATCACGAACAAGTTCTGAGATGTAATCTCATTGTCTGTTTGATTCTGATGGTTCTGTACGGTGTCTTATCTAATAACGAATAAACACAACAAAACCTTCTCACAAATTTCAAAGTTTTGCATAGAAAACTTATCATCCAGAGAATGCTGATTTATTCGAATGTGCCGCTGTTTGGATTTCTAAGATATAATCATCTTAACGATTTTATTGTGCCGGAGACCGTGTTCTAACTCCCTCTTTGATAATAATCAATCTCTCATAATGTGTAAGTTCTATTGTCTTCTGTCAGATTGTTACCTTTTTGGTCCCGTAGGAAAGTTCAAGAGCTGCTCTAATGAATTCAAATAGATGATTTATTTATAAGGTTTCATTTTGTGTTATGAAACCCTAACTAAAATAAGAGCGAATCAGTGCTATTCGGTAGTCTCACCCCTGAGAGTGTTTATAAGCGTGCTGTGGAGGCATATAGAGGTGTCTCAGAGCGTTTGTGATTCTTATCAGGGTGTGCCAGTTTTTGGAGTGTCCGGGGGGTATTGACAAAACAGTGGTGTTGTGATAGAATACAGCCCAAGATCACTACAAAAACCAGCATTTATAAGGGTTTTAAGAACTTAATTTATAGGAGTTTATAAGGGTTTTAATAAGTGATAAGAATCAGATATTTATCAGCAATTCAAAACACTTACATATGTTTTTTAATACATTTAATATAACAACTTAAATAAACTCCATCAAGTAATAATCGACAGTAATTTCTAATTCAGCACATTTCCTTTCAATCTCCATTGCATATTCATCAGCATAATTTTCATCTTCATGCTGGCAGAAAAGATCAAGTGTTGAATCGTTCATCAGTTGTTAATAGTAAGTTGAATCAGTTCTTTTTGAATTGTGAGTACATCATACTCATCATCTACATCAGCAAGATCAACAGGTGCAAATTCATTTAGATTTACAGTATTGTCTTTGTAGATAGGAGCATAATACAATTCTTTTGAATCAGGGTCAATCGTAAAGATGCAACCGTAATCTTGTTTTTGAAGGAGAATCATTTCAGGGAGTTTAGGATAATGAGAAGTTCTTTACCGTTGATTGCTTTTGACAGCAGATTGATTTTAGTTTTCTTTTTCATCAGTTAGACATTACCTTGTTGAATAGGGACTGATAATTCTCTACATCTAAATCATCTTCATAATCATTGCCATCAAAGAATGAAAGAATATCTTGAAGGACATTGAGTTCTTCAAGAGTGAATCTAAAAATCAATTCAGTCATCATTATCTTCTACAAGTTTAGCAGGCGAACCACAAGACCTATAAAAATCAACCATTGATTGTGCTTCTCTTACATTAGGGAAAGATTGAAACCTCCATTCTTGATTGCCATAGGGAGTTTGATAAGTAATCTGAACTTGATTGTACATTTTGTCCTCAGTCATTGCCAAAGTTGTTTACCAGGAAGTCTTCTAGATGATTCAATTCATCATTGTTAAGAGAACTTACATATTCATCTAGAATTTGTTCGAGTAATTCATCATTCTCTTTGCAGAGTTCAAAAAGAGTGGAATGAAGTTCTACAGAATCAATCATTGGATTAGGAAGAGAAATCATTTCAGTTGCTTACTTTATTCAAAAGTGCATTAGCAATAACATCACCTGCACCTGCAATGTTATCTCTTACAATCAATCGAAGAGTTTCTGCACCTTTAGGATGTTTGTGCATCTCTTGAATGTTAATAACTGTTTGAGGATCAGTTGCAGATTGTGTAATCATTTCAGCAATAGATTGAACCATTACAAAATCAGTCATTTCAGGCATTGATGAGTTGTTGAACTTGATCGAAGTCTTTACATTGCACTGCTTTGATTGCTTTTGTGATGTCATAAGTTACATATCCGCATTGGTGATTATCATTACAAATTGCATAAGCAGGTTGTTGGGTTTCAATGTCGAAAGTGTACTTAATGATCATTTTGTTTGAGTGAGTGTTGGTGAAGAAAGAAGAAAGAGTTAGATCAAATTAAAGTACAGATTGACTGCTTTAGCAACATCCTCCATCAGAGAAAGATCCTCAACAGCATCTGCAATTTCTTTCATATTATCCTCAAAAGAAGCATAACCACACCAAGTTGATACATCACTGGCAGTGATAGGATCTTGCATTCCATCGTACATATCATATCCACTCTCCAGATAGTTAATGATGAAGTTTTGAACTTGAGTGAAAGTAGACATCATTGTTGTTTGTTTGAGTGTTGAGAGAATTAAAACTTAAACGCGGGACAGTGCATCTGCTTTTTGCTTGGGATTTGAAATCTGCTTCACCCAGGCGGACTTTTTGTAAGACTTTGCTTGAGAAGGAAGTTGAGTCTTTGCACTTTGTACTTCATTAACAAGTTGAATGAAGTTAATGAAAAACTTTTTCTCCATCCGTTGTGCAGTGGTCACTGTCTCATCCTCTGAACTTCGTTCATCATAGCACGGATCTGGGCGCTTGTCAAGGGGTTTACGGTTCTTCTACCCATCAGCATCCCTGATGTATGCCTCGGTCACTCATAAGCGCGTAGAGAACTCAACAGAGTTTTAAGATTACTCAGATGTTCTTGTTTCTCTTCATACTCATCATTTAATTGCTCCATATGAGTTTCATGCCAACCATCATCATCATTATC
>Ga0315909_10001483_pt1 | contig 31768 bp, 37 predicted proteins | sample LakEriMetagenome_11_FD_203527 | JGI IMG/M metagenome (GOLD analysis project Ga0315909, IMG submission 203527) | Freshwater fungal communities from buoy surface, Lake Erie, Ohio, United States - Buoy 2 MA125 | ecosystem: Environmental > Aquatic > Freshwater > Lake | place: USA: Lake Erie, Ohio... | reverse complement strand
GTATCTTGTACGCAAGACGATTGGAGCCCGCCGATGGAGAACCCTAAGCCGCCGTCAGTTGTTCAGCAGATCGCTCGCAAGGCTCTGGAGGACCGCAAGAAGCATGGTCGCGGCGGCACCGAGATCGGGGTTGCACGCGCACGCGACCTCGCCAACGGCAAGGGCATGAGCGAGTCTACGCTGAAGCGCATGAAGTCGTTCTTTGCTCGTCACAGCGTTGATCCCAAGGACGACAAGTCCAGTGCAGCCAGCATCGCTTGGCGCCTCTGGGGCGGGACCGCCGGTCGTCGGTGGGCCATCTCGCAGCTCAACAAGATTGAACGCAAGCGCAACAAGTAGATCACGGGCGCGTGGTGGAACTGGAATACACGGCAGACTCAAAACCTGCTTCCTCTTGAGGAATTGTCGGTTCAACTCCGACCGCGCCTACCAAATTACTGGCGAGTAGCACAGCGGCAGTGCGGGTGGCTGTTAACCACCATGTCGTAGGTTCGATCCCTACCTCGCCAGCCATAGCCCGCATCGTGAGTGCCGGGGAGACAGTCGCAATCAAGCGACTGCGGTTTACGGTGCGGGCTTCTTTCTACGCTTCAGCGCATCCGCAAACGTCTTCACAAACTCAGGCGACTTCTTCAGCCGCCCGCCCTGCGCCTCGCGCTTGCGCTTGATCGCGCTCTGACGCTCGCTCGCCGTCATCGACGCAGCCTTCGCCGCCGGCACGCACTTGGGATAGTCCTCGCCCTTGGCCTCGCCGCGACCGCAGTCCTCGTAGCCGCCACCAGGCTTAGGGCGCGACAAGTCCACCCATTTTTCGTCAAACCACTTGGTAAGACCGCCCCGAGCCATCGTGCGGTACTTGCCGCCAGCGGCTTTGTACTCCTTGACCAGCGCCGCGCTCGCGTACGCCGAGGGCCACGTCGAGTACCGATCCTTGATCTTGCTCTTGATCTGCTCGTATAGACGCCTGTTGGTTGGGACGTTCGCCATCACTTCCTCCTACGGCCACACCAGCACGACGCCGCCACCGATCAGGCCCATGCCGATCAGAGCCACCGGGAAACGGGCGGTATCGGGCACAGGAGCAACGAACGCACCCGAGATGAGGAAAGACCCCAGCACGCCCGCTCCGAGGCCCAGCAGGGCCATTGCCGGCGACTTGGGCGGCGGGCACGGCGGGATCGTCGTCAGAGAGGTCTGGCACTGCGACAACATCGCGTCCGTTTCCTGCTGCGTCTTCACGGCGTCCCCCAATTTCAACTCACACTTGTCGGCCCGTGCGCGATGCTGGATCACCAAGTCGGTGAGCACCTTGAACCCAGGTCCGCTGCACGACACGCGACCGTCTGCCTCGTTGCGGCACGGCGCCTCATCCCTTGGAGTCTGAGCCACTACCACCCTGGGCGTCAGCGATAAGAGCATTAGCGAGATCCACAGGGTCTTTCGCGGCGTCCACCGCCACGGAAGCATCCACCTTTGCCACGGCAGCATCAGTCGCCTCCTTGCGCGCAGCCTGCTCGGCCTTGACCTCGGCCACCTTCGCCTTCAGCGCCTCTGCCTTTTTTTCGACTTCCACGTCCCGGTGGCTTTTACCCTGAAAAAACTTGAGCACCGTCGCGAAGAGTCCACCAACAAACATCAGCAGCCACACAAGCTTACTTCGCACGGCGCTTCTCCTTGGCGAGGTTGGCGAGCTGCACCGCCTTATCGAGGTTGATCGCGCCCACATTCAGCAGCGCGCCACCCTGGAGCAGCACCGGAGACACCGCCTCGCCCTTGGCTTGCTTCTCGCGCACGATGTGGTTGATCAGCGAGGCCAGCGCCGACATCAGCGGCACCAGCGCGCCAACGAAAGCCAGCGCGTGCTCAAGCTTCTGCTCGGGAGTCATCGCTTCTTCCCCTTCGCCGGCTTCAGCGCAGCCTCAATCTTGGCAAGCCGCTCCTCGAGTTCCTCCGGGTCAAAGTCGCCCAGATCGAACGACGAACCCGTCGAGGGCTGCTTGGCAGCAAGCTCATCCACTTTCGCCGTCAGCGCCGCCACCCTGGCCTCGAGCGCCACCCGCTCCGCAGCGCACGACTGGTGCTTGTCGTCCTGCTTCTCGCTGCGCTTCTCTTCAATCTCCAGCCGCTTCATTTCCTGATCGTGCTTGCTCTTCACCATGTTCTGGTAGAGCTTGATCGCAGCGCCGCCACCAGCGACGCCCACTACCGCCAGCGCCACCGTGATGATGTTGGCGTTCCCGTCTGCCGGCACCAAGCTCTTCACCTCGGCAATCGCGTTCTCGGGCACGCCCACGCTCGCGGTCATCTGGCCCACAATCGGCGGCATCGTGACGGTCGTCGCGGGCGCCTGCGGCTCAGGCTCAGGCTTGTGCTCAGGCTCGGGCGGCGGCGCCTTCTTGGAGTGATGTCCCATCTTCTTCTCCACAGCATCGTCATCCATCGACACGTTGAAGGTGCGCGATCCCGCGTCGCCAAAATCGTAAACGCAGTCCTCGTGACCGGCTGCCAGGAACTCCGTGAAGGACATCCCGTCGTGCGTCTTACACGCTGGACGCCCCGCGTCACTCACTTGTCGGCGCTCTCAATCACGCTCAACCGCACGTCAATCGCGTGCGTGTCCCGGTCAAGCCGGTCCAGTCGCGCCTCCATGCGAGTCGCTAGCGCCTCGATGCGAGTCTCCAGTCTGTCGGCCACGCTCTCCAAGCTCTTCGCCAGTGCGTCCATCTTGTCCTCGGCGCGCGACTGGCGATCCTGCACAACCTCAGAAACAGCCGCTCGCCCAGCGCCAGACTTCAGCGCCGCCAAGGCCACGCTCTCCACCCAATCACGCGCCTTCAGCACCGCGACGATCACGGAGCCAGCCGACGTGACGAGCCCTGCCCACGCAACGATCTCGCTGTCCATCACGCGATCCTTTCGTCGTCAGGGTCATATTCCTCGTACGTCGCCTTGCCGCCCTTCTTGAACATCGCCAGCACGTCGCCGCGCTTGTCGCCCGTCTTCGGATGCACATGGCCAACGTGCAGCCAGGTGTGCTCGTAGATGAGTTGGTCGAGTTCAATGTCAGAGGCGACCACCTTGTCCATCGCCTCCTTCCAGGTGCACTTGAGCGGCACGACATCTGCTGCATGACCGTGGCAGTGCGCGCTGTTCTTGCTGCCGCCGACAGACTTATTCACGGCCTCGCTGCGATAACCGCTGTTCACCTTGAGCGGGCCGACGAGGGCGCGGATCGGCTCAAGGGCGTCCTTGCACAGATCCTCAAGCGCCTCTTCGATCTCAGGCGTCGGATCGTTCGCAAGCCCCTTGGCCTTGGCGGTATTGCTGCCCACAAGTTCAGACAGTTTGAAGTTGGGCGACAACTGACGATCAGGCACCTTGCCGGTACCCTTGCACTTGGGGCAGGTCTTCTTCTTGCCCCAGCACGCAGGACAATCCATCGTCATCGCGCGCTCCCCCACCAGCTTTCCGGCAACAAGTCCAAGATGTCCACGGCGGAGTCTGGGATAGGCACGGGATATCCGTTGGACTCAACGACAGCCCACAGGTTCTGCTGCGCCGACTTCATCGGGTCACCCCAAGTGTCGGTGCCAGGACGAGGAATACCTTGGATCTGCTCAATCTCCTCGGTGTACGCCTCGGCATCAGCAAGCGTTTCAAAGATGACATACGGCATCAGAGCGCCCACCTTTCCTTGGCCCAGAGATACATCTTGGTCAACTCCGCGTCAGTCAACGCGCGGTTGAACACCAGCACATCACCCACGCGGCCCAAGAAAGCGTCGCCGCTACCCGAGCCTCGCCATCCGATACTGAAGACCGAGGTAGGCGTCGTGGGTGTGCCGATAGCCACACCAACGTTGTCCTTGGTGCCGTTCAGGATGGGATACACCTTGGTCGCGTCAGTCATCTGACCAATCATGGCGCGAGTGGTGTTAGTTACGGTGCTCAACCCATCCTGTGTACTGAGCGAGCTAGCGAACCAAACATGGGCGCGGACCTTGTTGTTGAACAGCATCAACAACATATTGCCGGTGACGATGCCGCCGGTAGACAGGACATCCTTCTCGCCCCGTACCACAGCGAGATAAGTGTTCTGCTGCTGTTGAACGCGAAGGGCCGCTGGCGATGGGTTCACAAACAAGAACGACGGCTGCACGTCATAACGCAGAGACGGTCTGCTGTTCATCTCCGTTGCGGCAGCTACATACAGCGGCTGTCGAGCACCCGTGTTCTGGATCAGCGTCGTATTGGTAACCCTGTCCTGCCAAGCGGAAACGCGGTTGGACACGCTGTTCTTGGTGATCCCGTAGTCAGGGTCCCACCAAGCAACAAGCGCCGAGCCCAGCGACTGCGGCTGGAACGGGATCTTGTCGTACCCGCCAATCGCAAGGCTGGCACCCAATCGCATCGGCATGGCCGACTCCTTAGAGCAGCGCGACGAGGTTGGTCGCCGTCGTGCCCGTCGAGTACACGCGCTTGACCTGGATCGGCAGGATCGTCCCCTGCGGCACCGCGAGGAACGTGATGTTGGTGCCCGAGTCGGTCATGTCCACCGTGATGTTGCCGCCAACGCCCACGTAGATGCCGCGCGCGTACACGGTGAGATCGGTGGTGTTGCTCGGCGTGATGACCGCTGCGCCGTTGGCAGGATCAGAAGCGTTCTTGTACCAAGCCATGACTACCTCCGACCCATCTTGAGGGCGCGAGCGAACATCTGACCAAACGGACGGATCTTGCCGTCATCAAGAGTCGCACCGCCCGACTTGCGCGACGGGTACAGTTCCTTCATGTCGCCATAAAGCGACGCGATGTCGGTGACCTCGCCACCCATCGCCTTGAGCGGAACGTAGCCGCCCATCGCCATCTTGGAGCCGCAACGGGCGCAGTGCATCTCGCCGCCTCGAGCGCGGTACGAAGTCTCGTCCATGATCTCGCCGCCGTGCGCCTTCTGCGGCACGTCCTTGGCGTCACCGTAGCCACAGCGCGGGCAACCCTCGCCAGCGTCCATCGCCACCGGAGCCGAGTCCAGCGGGTAATCGCACGCAGGGCAGCGCGTGCCGGCCTTGGCCTCAATCTGACCGCCAAACGCCTTCTTCTTGGCGTACTCGGGCAGATCCTTGCCCTTGGACTCACGGTCGTACTCCTTGACCGTTTCCGGGGCGAGCTTCCCCTGCTTGGCAAGGAAGTGGAACAGACGACGCTGCGCTTGCGACTTGTAGGGCATGAGCCTCTCCGTAACGGCCACTCGGGCCTAGTTGATGACCACCTGTTGGTGTGCCGTCACTGAGGGCGAGCACACGTTATCCGACTCCGTTTACTACTTCAACTGTGCATTCCGGCGAGCAGATCCTTCGTAATCCGCACGCTCAGGAAGCCTCAACGCCTTGGCGCGACTCAGCGGCATTTGCGCCTGCTCGCGCTTCTGCGCGTCCACTTGGCGCTGCTGGCCGTAAACCGATTGAGCCGGGACAATCTTTGCCGCCTGCATCCGTCCGTCGATGTCTTTGCCCAGAATCATGGACACCATCATCCGATGCTTCTCAGGCACCTTCCCGGTCTGCTCAATACGCTCAAGCAACTTGGATCGCACGTCTGCCATAAGCGACGGATACACGGTGTTCAGAGCGTCAATCTGCTCAGGCAGAAGCGCACCCTTTCCTGCCAACTCCAGCGTTTCAACCGGGTTCATCACGGCGTCTGTGATCCGCAAAAACTTGCGCTTGTCGGCATCTACCGGTTCCCAGGTAAGCAACTGCATGGGAGGCATATTAGCCGGCGGCTTAGGCTTCACGTTGGCAAGATACTGAAGCGCCGTGGCGTTCACGGTCTTGGTCGCATCCGCAATCGTCGGCGCGTCATCAACCATGTCGGCCAGCATCGCATCCTGCTGATCCATCAGTGCGTCCGCATCAACCGCAAGCTCACGCACGCGGCGCTCAACCTTTTTGTATTCCTCATCCAACTTCTTGCGCGTGGCAAAGCTTCCAAGCGCCTCGCCCGTCTTTACGGCAACCGCACCAGTTCCGGTCAGCACGTTGGCAACGCCGCCAACCTTGTCGCTGACCGTGATCATCGCCTTGTTTAACTTGGCAAGCGTCTTGGCGGTCGTAACAGGAGATGATGCAGCCGTCAGAGCCGCACCACCAATAGCACCCAAGGGACCAAGAGTTGCGCCGCCCAGGACCGGAGCGCCGGCCTTAACCGCAAACTTGATCACGGACGCCAAAGATCCCGCTGAAGAAGCAGAACGCAACAGATTGATTTGCTCTGTGATCTGCTGCTGTCGTGCCGCTGTGGCCTTGGAAAACTCTTCGTTCAAAGACCTAACGACCTCATCACGGATAGCAACTTGTCGCTGGTACTCTAGGCTCGCCGCGTTGATGCCTTCGGTTCTCGCCTCTTTGGCGGCTTGAAACTCCAAGTCCCGCGCTTCTTTGGCGCGTTCAAACCGGAACTTGATCTCATCTACATCGGCGCTGCGAGCCTGCTTGGCCTCTTCGTACGCATGCTTGAGGTCATCAACCTCCATCTGGCGCGTTGCTTTTTGCTGTGCGTACGTCGCTTTAATCTCTTCAATCTTGGCCTTGCGTGCAGCCTTAATCTGATCCTTGGTCATGCCAGTGGCGAGCGCGTTGGACTCTTCAATTGCGGCATTAGACGCATCGTTAACCGCATTCTGGATGGCGCGATCATACGCACGCTCAGTCGCGGCCATGCGGTCTACAACTGCGCCCTTGTCAACATTGGCCTTTACATAGTCAGAGACAGATACGATGCGATCAACAAGTGCGCGACGCCCCTCAAAATACTGCCCGAGCGCATCCCTAAACCGAGCCGACTCATCAGCGTTAATGTTCTTGACAATAGACTTAAGTTTTTTGGCGTCTACAATCAACTCGGTCGGCAGGCCGGTTACAGGATCGTCAATAATGTCAACCAACTTGGGTGCGGCCTTCTTAAGGTTTTTAAGCCCTGCGTAATACCGGCGGGCATCTGCCTTCCACTCGCTCTCAAGAACGGCTGCATCTCCCCAGAGGTCTTTGTTCAGCACCATGTTCTTAAAGTCTTGCTTCAAGGAACCGTACGCCGCGTTGACCTGGCGCGGCAACAACGCCAGTTCTTTCGCAAAAACCGCTCCCTCCTTGCGCTTGTAAAACAGCTCTTGGTCAACCCACTTCATCTCTTGGAAGATTTGCTCTGGCGTTGGGTTGGCGGCTTCAAACGCCGTCAGACGATCCTCAAGCCCCTCCAAGGTTCGATTAACCTTGTACGCAGCCTCTTGAGCGGATGGAACCATCTCTCCCGTCATGCCGTAAGTCTTGGCAACCTGCCTTGCCGACTTGACGCGACCGATCAAATCCTTGAGCGCGTTTCTGTATGGAGTATTAATGAACTCCCCAGATTCAATTTGTGCGAGAAACGCCTCGTCAGCAAACGTCAACGGCTCTCCCATCTTGCTTTCGTATAGAGCGTTGACCATCTCATCCGTCTGCTTCTGAAGCCGATTGCGAATGGTCTGATTGATCTGCACCTTGCGCCACTCAGTATTGGCGTCGTAAAGCAGCCCGCCTTTTTTAGGAGCAGCAATCTGCCGAATATCCTGCTCAAGAGCGCCGCGAAGTTCACGCGCAACGGCGTCGTAATCAACAGGCTTCAACGGAGTACCAGCAACAGCAACCGGCTCAAGCGACGTGGGAATGTACGGACGAGGAACCGGAGGCGGCATCTCAGGCTTCGGCACGGGAGGCGGCATCACCGGCTTGCCCATCGGCGGCGGTTTGGGGATCGGAGGAGGAACGACAGGAGGTGTGATTTCTGGGGGCAGCGGCGCCCTGGCTGGCATCGGCGTAGCCTCTTCAATCACACGGCGCAAACCCTTCTTGGCTAGATCCTCCTTAGCATCCATGACCGCGCGGATCGTTTCGGGTTCCGCGCCCGTGATGAACGACGCGATCTCTGGGTACACCTTGCCAATCGCGTCCTTGATCTTGTTGCCGGTGGCTCTTGCGGCACGCAGGCCAGCACGCAGGGTCGGCGGCACCAGCGCCTCGGCTACGCCAAATCCAGCGCCCAAACCAGCGTCGAAGCCAAGCGTTGCGTACGCGCTCTCAGCCACCAACGCAGGATCGCCCAACGCCATCTCGTTGGCGACACCCTGCAACCCAAACATCATCATCTCAGCAGAGCGACCCAGGCCAAGACCGATGGCCTTAGCGGTCAACTCCTGCCGGACCTTGAGCGTTGCGAGGCTTTCCTCAGCCTTGGCAAGACGAGCAGCGGTAACAGCCTTGTCCGCGCCAACAGCAAGATCATCAGCCACTCGAGCCGCTGCAACATCAGCCTCAGCCAACGCGGTGCTGAAGCCAGGAGCACGCTGCAAGCGAGTCAGCGCAGACTGCTCAATCGCCTTGGCGGCGTCAGTCCCGATCTTGGACGTGATCGCGGGGCTGCTGATCGTTACTTCCTGCAACAACTTAATGCGATCAGCAACGGCTCGCTGCGACTTAGGCACACTAGCCAACAATCGCCGCGATTCTCCCAACGACATTCGTTCAGCAGACTTGATTGCCGCCCTGCTGGCCGCTTGGACTTCCTTGGTAACCAGCGGAGCCAACTCCGCGGGTACCGTGTCGGCCTCGGCCAGCAATGCCGTGCGAAGTTTAAACCCGTCATCAACAGCCGCCTGAGCCGCCGCTGCCGCCTCGTTTACCGACGCTCGCTTGGCAGCAATCTCAACCGCATCGCCCGCTGCGGTAGCCGCCGCCAACTCAGCCTGCGCGGCTTGGTACGCAGCGTTCTTAGCCTCAAGACCAACAGCCTTGGTCACCGCGTCAGACAACGCACCCGTGGCCCTAAGAGTTTCCTCAGCCGCTAGAACGGGAACAGCCTTAGTCGCTGCGGTCTTGACCAACTTGCTTACGGCGGGACCAACAAAGAAACTGGCAACGGTTCCAACGCCGCGGGCAACAGGGAACGCCTCGGCCTCAGCTTTGATCTCCTCGGCGGTGCGCAGTCCAAGTTCCTGCTGGATGCGCGGCAGCGTGGGCGATACGCTCTCCACCGCACGGAGCATCTCCATGCGCTTCTGCTTGGCGATAGCCGCTTCCTGCTGAACCTCTTCCTCAGAAACACCGCGAATAGACTCGGGGATGTACGAAAAAGCTTTTTCCCTGAGTTCAGGGATGCTTGGCGTAACACCAATCAACGCCGCAGGCAGGCCGGCCAGGCCAACAACGCCTTCGCCTAGCGCCTGGACTCCCGCCTTGACCGCGCCCAGCGGGTCTTTCTTAGCCTCTTGCACCAAGTCGTACTGACGCCGCTGCTCCTCGGTAGCCGGCACCAGGCCACGACGCTTGGCCTCTTCAATGTTCTCAGGCTTGACGACGTGAACGTCGCCCGAGTTAAGCACAAAATACTGACTCGGATCAGCCATTCCCATGCGCTCCTTGGCCTAGAGTTCCTCGTCAGCGGTCATTTCGGTTTCGTAACGTTTAATTTTGTCTTCGGCGCTCTTATACCATGAGTCAAGCGCGGACTTGATCTCTGGGCGAGTGTTCCTTGATTGAGCAGCAATTTCTTCTTCAAAGTTGCGAGCAACTTCTTGGCGCAGAACCTTGATGCCCATAGCAGGATCTTTATCAAGGAATACTTGCTTGAACAAAGACTTATAGGAAGTCGGCTCTTGAATTGCCTTGGCGATCAGTTCCTTGGCAGCAACGGAAATTGCTCGACCAAAACCTGCACCCTTGGGGAAGTTCTCAATTGCAAAGTTCAACTCTGCAATTGCTGCGTTTCTTGTGTTGGAACCAGGTTTCCAAAGCTCATAGCCATCCTTGGCCTTATTTAACAGCGCCTCAAGCTTCAACAGCGACTCAAGAGCTTGTGCGCGCTGCGAGATGCCTTCGCGAATAAGAGGAGCCCGTTGATCGGTCTTCAGTTCAAGATTGACATCGCCAAGCGTCAACTCGCGAGCAATGCGTTTCTGATCGGCCTTGTCTTGAGCTGCGTCTTTGCGATCCTGCCGGTCTTGCTCGGCCTTTTCACGTTTGAATGCAGCATCCTCGCGGCGCTGATTCATTTCTTCCTTCAACTTCTTGGGAGTCAGTTCCGCAATCGCAACCTCAGCCTCAAGCCGTCGCTTCTTGAGCGGACGCAACCCAGCCTCAGCCTCCGCTTCACCAACGCGAGTTTTTAGTTCACGCTCACGCAGCGGCGCAAGAGAGGCTTCACGCGCTTCATCGGCCTGATCCTTGGCGATGCGAGCCATCGTCTGCGTTGCATCCAACGCGGACTTGGCAGCCTCAGCTTGGATCTTGGCCTTGACCTGAGGCAGTTTAATCTCGGCGGCACGTCGAGTCTGCTCAGCGGCGCCCACCAACTTCAACTGTGCCCGCACCATGTTCTCGGCGTTCTCAACAGAGTTGCCAGCATTCACGAGCCGCTGATAGAGCGAGTCCGCACGACGCTTCTGTGCTTGCAAGTCCTGCTCAATCGCGTTGTCGTAGATCTTCTGGGCAAAGTTGGGCATCCCGGTCATGCCGGAAGCAAACGCTCCAGCCGCAAGCGAGATGGCGGTGCCGATCTGCCCAAGCGTGCTCATGCTGCCAAGATAGGTCGTCGGGTTCTTAAGGTAGTCAAAATCCGTCAAAATGTTTTTTTGAATGATTCGCGCCTCATCGGCGCTTTTCTGAAGGCGCTGTAGTTCTTCCTTTTGTGCGGTTTGCTCAGCAGCAAGCGCAGAAGTCTCTGCCTCGGCAGCGGCGACATCTGCATCCGCAGCGGCTTTGGCAGTAAACGCAGCCTGAGCGGCCTGCCGGATGATGGGCTTCATCTCGGGAGATGCAGCCTCGTACTTGGCAAGGTCAAAGTTGACCAAGCTAAGCGCCTGCTCAAACGGACTTGGCTCCGCAGGCGCAGGTTCCTTTGCCACGGGAACAGCAGGTTTAGCCTCGACTGCAACAGACTCTGCCGGCGCGACCTCTTCAGCAGAAACAGCAGGCTCAACAGCATCAGGTCGTCGCGGCCGAGGACGGGGCTTGGCAATGATTGGCTCACCCGTACCGGCAGCAGAAGCAGCAGCCCCCGAGGTCGTAACCGGCGCAACAACTACAGGCTGAACAATAGGTGCGACGGGCGCAGCAATAGGCTCAGGAACCGGCAAAACATTAGCATCCGGCTCTGCGGGGAGCGGCGGCACGCCAAACGATCCTTCACCAGCCATCGGCGGAAACTCAGTGCCAGCAGGCAAACGTGCTTGCTGCATCTGCTCCGCAATCGAAATCTCTTCATCGGTTGGCGGCTGAACAGGCTCGTCAGGCGTGCCATCTGCGTATTTCCGCAAACGGCTCATCAGGTTGGGCGACAACCCCTTCTTGGCGATCTTGATCGGGTTCCCCAGCGGCTTCACCACCTTGAAGTGCGTCGGACCCTCAAACACCTGGCGCAAGCGGAGCGTCGGCTTCTTCATCGGTTAGCCCTCTTCCTCGGCCTCAAGGTCGGCCAGCGCCTCCATAGCATCCATGCGCGACTCAAGCTCTGCCAATCGTGCAAGAGCCTGAGCATACGCCCTAGGCGACGGGCGCTTCTGCTTCTTGATCGCCTCAACAAACTTCTTGGCCTTCTCAGGCGCGTCTTCCGACTGCGCGACAGTGCGGGGCAGCACGATCTCGCCAGGGCTCAGCAGCGCCGGCACCGTGTCGTTGGACCGCGTGTCGCCCTTGAACTTGGCCTTGCCGGGGACCTCGCGAGCGGTAATCTGTCGGCCACGCGCATCTTTAGATGGACCCATGCCAGCCGAATACTTGGCTGCTTGCGCTTGGGCCTGAGCCGCCTGCGCTCTGTATTTCTCAGCCTCAAGCCCCATTCTAGCGACATCGGTCTTGGTTCCAGCCTCAACACCAACACCAAGGGCGGCGCCACCAGCACCAATTAACGATGAGATGAACTGCTGATTGGCTTGACGCTCCGCCGCAGCCTGCTGCTGAACTGCTTGGGCCGCTGCCTGCTCAAACCCAGCTTGTGCAATTGCCTGCTGCATCCCGAGGCCACCGGCTGTGCCGTACAAACCAGCCGCAAGTTGCCCGCCGAGAAGCTCCTGCTGACGACGCTGACCAAGCAAGTTGCCAAGCGCCGCCTGCGCCGCTTGCTGCTCCTGCAACCGCAACTGCGCCGACTGCGAGGCAGCCGCTGCCTGTGCTCCAGCTTGGCGAGTCAACAAAAGCCGTTGGGCCTGAGCCGGCGACAAGCCCCGAGCGGACGCAAGTTGCGACTGTGCAGCCGCCTGTGCGCCTTGAAGCGCACGCTCATACTGCATCTGAGCAAGACTTGGCCCGCGTCCCTCTGCCTGTGCCCTAAGCGCCTCGGCCAACGACGCCTGTTCCGCGCCAACCCCACGCGATCCAGCAAGTGCACCAAAAGTCTCTTGCTCAGCGCCAGCAAACGCAGTTCCTGTCTGCGGAGCACCCGTGATCGTGGTTGTCAATGCAGCCTTGCGCTTTTTGTATTCCGGGCTACCAGGGTCAGCGTACTCAGGTCCGAAAATGTCCATATAAGGCTCCTAACTGACAATCTGGGACGCAGGAACCTTGTTCAGCCCCTGCTTGGCTCCAACCTCAAACGCGAGCGACGACAAGCTCACACCTTCACCGCTGCCCGTCACTGAGGGGACATCTTCAATGATGAACTTTACCGCTTGGCACTTCTGCCGCGCAAGGTCTACGCGCCACTGGTAAAGTTGGAACGTCCCGCCATACGAGCCCGCGCCATAGGGTGAGCCTCCACCGTAGAAAGTTGGCGGCGTAGGAGACACCGTCATCTGCTGGATCACCGTGTCGTCAAAGTCTACACAAACGCTGATGCTTAAGTCATGCGCGCTCTTCCATGCGCCCAGCAACTGCGCTCGACGCACGCGCTGAAACCCCTGCACGTTCGCAAACGAGAACCACGAGGTCGCAAGCTTCAACCGGATCGGCTGGCCGTCGTCGGTGTACACGCCCTCAGTCTCTTGCAGCACCTTGCCGTTGGCGCGCAAGAGCATCGTTGAACTCTGCCACACCAACGAGTCCACAGCGTTCTGGTTGGTGAAGATGCCCCACTGCTGCACAAAGTAGTCGTACACCAGCGTGATGCCCGACCCGAGCGTGAAACGGACCTGGTTGGTGTTTGCGACCAAGGTTGCCGACGTGATTGTCTCGTCGTTGTACGCCTCAACCGCAGCGCCGATGTACTGCACCGCCAACGAGCGGTCGATCAGGTATATGCCCTTGCGGCTCTTGAACAAGATGCCAAACGGCGAACCCACAATCGACCTGGGGTCAATGCAGCCCACGTCAGTTGTGATCAGGATGGCGTCCGAGAGGTCGTTGTTGACGCCCGTGTTCTCCGGGCCTTGGCCGACGATGAAGAACATCTGGTCGTACTTAAACACCAGCAACTTGTCATCAATCGTCGCGAGCGCGGTGATCGGCCCACCTCGAGGGTCTACCGTCTTCACAAACTCGTCGCTGAAGGCCACGGGAGTCGCCGGCCCGATGAACTTGGAGTACCAGACGTTGAGCGGGTTGGTGCTATCCACCACCCACAAGCGGTTGCGATGCAACTGGATCAGTCCGGTGGGCGGCGCAGGCTGATTGCTAACAACAGCATCCACTCCAGGCTCAAGGGGTTGCGTGTAAAGCTGTGGCATTCTCTCCAAGTCAGCGTCTGACATGGAGTCGGTGTACGTTACCGTCGTCCCGGTCGGGACGTTGTAGATGCTTCCGTTTGCGGTCGCAGTAGAAGGCGTCAAACTGTTGGTTCTGTAAAGGATCGTACCGTCACTTGCGGTTCGATAAACAACCAACTGCACGCCGTCTTTGGCGGTCAGATTCAAATAGTTCACGGTCAACGTAATGGATTTACCGGCAGCAGTTGGCGTCACCCTCTTAAACGACGCCGGATAACTTTGATGAATGTTCCCTTGGTTGTCGGTCCACTCGTAGCAGATGGTGTACGAGTACTGACCTGCACCAAGATTGCCGCCGGACGCCTCGCTGGTGATAGAGAAAATCGGGTACGTCAAGAAGCCATGCTCAACGACGCTTTGCCCGTCGTACATTTGCATGGCCCCGCTAGAAAGGTGAAGGTTCTGTGCTAGCTCCTCATGGTTAAGCGAGTGCTGCTCAGAGTCCATGTCGATTGTCAGAGCAGAAACGTTGGTCTGAGAAACCAAGCTAGACGCTTCAGACGCAACCTGATCAGTCACCGCAAGGCGAAATACGGAACCGTTGACGGCAGAGGAGTTAGCGAGCAGAGGCGTAGACAAGATGCCAGGATAGGAAGCGACCGCAACCCGCGCGTTACCTGAGAGATCCGCAAATGCCTTGCCAACAACGCTTCCGTTGGCATCAACCAAGAAAATACCCGACTGCGTTGCCGTGTCACCGTAGACTGAATCTTGTGCGCCGGGATAAAAGTACACAACCGGAACATATGCAGTTCCGTTGTAGTTAAACGCCTTGGCAATAGGCGTTACGTTTTGCAAGACAAGCGTTTGCGCTCCCGGCGTGTACGAAGAATCAACAACACACTTGGTCATCGACTGCGGCGTGCTGGTGCAGGTTGAGTAGAAAACCGTGAAGCCGATGTTGGCGTAATCGTTTGTCGCTACCGTAATAGCTTTTGCCTGATCAGTTGTGAGGCCGGTCGTAATCGTGCCCGAGGCCGTCAGAACGAACAGTACAGATACCTTGTAGTACACGCGAAACTTGATTGACTGCGTATACGGTGCGCTGTTGTTGTCGGTCGAGTACACCAAGCAAGGTCCGCGTACGTTTGAAAAAGAGCCAAGGTAAATCTCGCCAATGGTGATCGTACGCGACACCTCGTTGACAGAGTCTTGGTCTTCGATCACAAGCGGCGACGAGTAGGTGTAAACACGAAAAGTAGTGCCACTGTTGTTGTTGTTGAACGCAACACAGATGATTTTGTAGTCGGTGCTTGGATCAACCAAGATCAACGATGCATCATAGTTTGCAGATGATGCAGACAGCGCGTTGTCGGTAGAACCCAAGCTAGTGATCTGATGAATCACCGGAGCAGTTGTGGGATTTGCCAAGGGGATCATGGCAAGCGACAAGTACGACAAGCCGTTCACGAAATAAACAAGGAAGTGTGTGTCGTTCACCAGCACGCGAGGCTTGGATGCGTTTGCGTACAAAAGCGTGTTGGACACGATTGTCTGCTGCGTCTGGCCGTCGATGATGCAGTATCGAACAGCACCGGGAGCCGATGAATCCTCCCACGCATACAGTTGCGTTCCGTTAGCCGCCGTCGCACCATCCGGCATGGTCTGTTGATAATTGTCCTTGATGACAGGCGTTTGGGTTACAAACGTGTGAACGAACGAGCCTTTGTTGGCCCAACTGTCGGCACCCTGATCGTAGCTATACAAGCGACGACCATCAGCCTCAAGAAGTTCGTTGCCGTACTTCGCAAGTCCGATGCCGGTTTCAACTTGCGTACCAGGCGTGTTGGCAATCGACTGCGACAGCGCAACGCTACCGGGACGCTTTTGAATAGAACGCAAGCGAGTGAAAATGCCGTTCTCCAACTCAAGGAGTTTGCCGGCCTCAACCTGCTTCTCGTCGGTCTTGGTGTCTACGCCCTGCGCGAGCGGGACAACGATGTTTTGCCGGTCAAGCATCGCTGCCTCCTAAAGCTCGTAGGCGTAACACTGACCATTGACGGTGACTGAAGAAGTGGAGCCACCGGGACCAGAAGTTACCCCAACCACAGGCTGGAACGTATAGGTTCCAGCGGGCAAGGCATAAACGCCATGAATCATGGATGCAGGAATCTGGAAGGGATCTGCAAGCTGATTAATGTAAACCGCAATGTTGCCGTAAGCATAAATTCCGGCAGTAAATCCCATTGGCGGGCTTCCCGATGAAACGTCAATTCCAACGTTCACCATGTACCTGCCAGCAATATCGCCAGTCAGTCGGATAAAAGAAGCCACGCCGACACCGGCAGGGCTTTGCAGTCCGATCACAACGGGTCGTCCGGTGGTCGTAAGCGTAACAGGGTTAAGAACGTTGCTGCCAGATGAAAACGGCCCGCTAGACGTATAACTGCTAATTTGCTGTCCAACCGCTGCCTGCATCGCGCGAGTGATGCCGTTAGCCTGGGTGAGGTAGTTCAACTGCGTTTGACCGCCGCTGGATGTAGCCGTCACAAACGAAGCAACAGACACGTTGGTCTGCGGCATATTTAACGTGTAGGCCGAAGTTCCAGCGGAAGTGTTCAGCGTGACGTTGTGAGGAGCAAGAACGACCTCGTCACAGATAATCCCGCCGGCAAGAATTCCAGCATTGGCACCACCAGAGTCCACGAATTCATAAGACAGCGATGGGTTGTCATAGGTGACGGCTGCTGATCCATTTGGAAGTCCGTTAATCCCATTGACGCTAGCAACATCAATCGCGCCGCCAACGGTCAATCTGACCTCAGATCCGCTTCCGCTGCGCCAATACAGGTTGCCGCTCTTGGCGTAAATAGCGCCCAAAGTCGCTACAGATGCCTGATCTAGCAAAACCACCTTGGTCACGTCAGTTAGCGCGTGCGTGGCAAGCGAAAGGTCGGAGTCAATGTTCAGCCCCGCCACCGGGACCAAAACGCCCTTGCCGCTGGTGTGGTTGTGCTCGTCCAACAGCGTAAGGTCCGCGTTGATCTCGCTTGCCCACGTCGGCCCAGGCGTCTGCGACACCACCGGCAAGGTCAGGTTCATGTTTGGCGTCGTCATGCGTGCTCCTAGATGCTCGTAGCAACCGTATGTGCGATCTCAACCCAGTAAGTGCCGTCGAACACTAACATCATAGAGCCGCCTGGGTCGATCTTTGCCGTAGCGTTACTCAACGACAACGCATAGGTTGCGCCGCGATTAAGGTTGATGTGATTTGCAGCACTCAAATTGTAGAGGATCACGGTCTGACCAGCTACCGCTCCAGCCGTCAAAATGGTGGGCGTCGAGGTCAGCGTGTAGTTGCCGCCGGTCACGTCAAACGGCAAATAAGTCGTGGTCGGATCAAAGTCTGCCGTAGCCGCCGTGATTGTCTGCGTAGCCTTGGGCGTGAGAACCGTGGGACCGTTGACGTGCGTCTTAATGTTGGTCGTCGCAAGCCTGACCGATGCCGTGACACTGTCTCCAACGTAAACGGTGCCGTCAGTTGTTCCATCGCCACCACGGATTGTGACATCGCCGCCAGTAGCATTCGTCAGTTGGTTGGTGCCGCCGAGGATGTAGACATCACCACCGTTGCGGCCACCGCCGCCGCTACCGCCCTCAACGTAAGCGTCACCGCCAGCGGTCGCGCTAGGCCCAGCAAAGCCTCCCTTGAGCCTTACAAGGCCACCGTTGCCCGTGCCAAGCCCCGTGCCGCCCGTGACCTCTGCGGTGCCGCCAGGCCCATTGCTGGACGATCCTTGACCGCCCTGCACGTAGGCGCTGCCGCCAGACCAGTTACCGGTGCCACCGTCGCCGCCGAGTAGGTAGACAGAACCGCCACCACCGCCAGACACCGCGCTAGATCCGGTACCGCCTCGCACCCGGATGTCTCCACCACGAATGTCCACGCCAAAAAAGCCGCCTGTTGCCGTGCCCGCAAGGATGCCGATGCTGCGGTCCACGTTGGTGACGGTATTTGTATTGTCATCCATGCGGAAGTACGTCATGCCTGAGCCGTTCAAGACCCGGATGTACGTCTCGCCTGGAGGATCAAGCAAACTGAAAATCGCCGCCAACCCGTTGGGGTTGGGATAGGTCGATCCGGTATACCCAAGGACACCACCAGCAGGGCCGCTTGGAGCCGCCGTCGCCGCTGCGCTTGTCCAGCCGGTGCCCGTGCTAGTCAGCACGTTGCCAATCGTGCCGGGGCTTGAGAGTCCCGTGCCGCCGTTAGCCGCCGCCACTACGCCGGTCAACGCGATGTCGCGCGTCGTGGTGCCCGTCGCTGACAAGGGCGACGTTGCCGTCACGTTGCTGATCTTGTTGTTGAACGTGACCCAGTCAGCCGCCGACAGATAGCCATCAGCCGTCGAGGTGGCCTGCGGGATTGACAGCACGCCAGACACAACCGTCAACGGCGGCAAAACACTGGTGATGAACCCGCCACCACCAGACCCAGGCGCCCACTCGCTACCACTCCACACAAGCGACTGACCGATCGTAGGCGCAACTGCCGACACGTTGCGGCCCTGCAAACCCTTGACGGTTGGGCTCTCAAGCGGCCCCGTCAGATCGCCCTGCACGTTGCGAAGGATTGGATTGAACGCCGCAGCGAGCTGATCCTGCAAACGGTTCAGCGAGTCGTCGCTGCTGAAGATGCGGGACAGTCGCTTGATCGTCGGCATTACGGGATACCGCCGCCGCCGCCAAAGCCGTTACCAAACGGCCAAGTGCCATTCGTCCACTGCACGTCGGCAATCGTCGCCGGCGAGCCGGCGTCACGGTTCTCAGCGGCAGCCTCAATGCGGCGAATCAGTGCCTGCTTCTGCAACTGAAGGACCGACGTGTCGGACTCCTCCTTCTGAAGCATCTTGATGCCGACATCGGTCACAACGTACTCGAGCCAGCCGCTGATGCCGTCAGCGACCTGGGAGCCGTTGCTCAACGTGCTGGACGAGAACTGAAGCCGCGTCGAGGCGCCGAGCGGAGTTGAGCCGCCCACGGCAAGCGCGAGGTCAGTGGCATCGTCCTGTACCAATGTGACAACCGCGCCGTTGCTGGTAGCCGACACGTCCACAATGCTAGCAGCGTTGATCGCAGCAGCGATGCTTGCAGCGGTCGCAGTGTTGTTGCCCGCCGTAATCGTCCACTGCGCGCCAGCGGTCAGAGTTGTCGCGCCAATCGTGATGAAGTCACCCGCAATCGGGTTAGCCACCGTCAGCGTGGTCTGATCCACCAACTGCGACAGGCGCGGCACGTACCAGATGCGGATCGTCTGCCCCGTCTGCGGCGAGGGCGTGAACCACAACTTGTTGCCGCTGATCCGGTAGCGCAGGTTCGTCACACCAATCCACGTCTGCACGTTGGCGGTGGAGTACCGATTGCGCTCGGCCAGCGTGAACGGGCGCAGCGACACGTAGCCGTCAGGGCCGCTGCTGATCTCCAAGTCCACGCCGAGAAGCTTGAAAAAATCGTCAGGGAGGTCGTATCGCGACACGTTCCCCTGGAGTTGGAACGAGTACTCCTTCATGTAGTAGTCGTTGCCGTACTTCTGCACCAACAGGTCATACAACTCGTAGTACGAGGCGTTGATGTAGGAGTTCAACTCAGCGTCGGAGATGAACGTCGAGTTCACCATGTCCGCACGCTGTCGGCACGCCACTCGGAGGTCGGACAGGCTCATCTTCGGGTAGATCGCCACGACGACCTCCTACTGCGGCAAGGGACGCCCCGGCACACACCGGAGCGCCCCCGCCACGCTAGCACAAGAGCCTAGTACTCGCTCTCGTCCTCTTCCTCTTCACCGATGTCCTCATGCACACCCTCCATGTGCGGCATCGCGTCCGCAATGTGGAAGGCCGACATCAGCGCAGCAGCCACGCCGTCAGCGTCGCCCGCCTTGATCGACTCAAGGAGATCCTCGGCGCACGCCTTCATCGCGTGACCGTGGCCCACCTTGCCGTCGCCATGCTCAGGCTTCATCTCGGGCTTGCCGCCCTTGGGCTTCATCTTCCCAAGGATGATCGCAACCGCAGCCTTGTCATCGTGAACCATGACAGCCTCCGGTTAGTACGCGGTCGTGTTCGACAGCGTAAGCTCGACGTACATGACGGTGCCGTTGTCGGGCACGGTGCTGGTGCTCACCGTGATCGGAGAGGCGCTGGTGTCAATCGTCACCGTAACCAACTCGATAGACGGATTGCCCGACGAACCGTTCACGTTGTCGTTATTCACCGCCAAAGCAATCGGCGCAGCCGCAACGCTTCCGGCGGGCACAGCCGTCATCGACACGTTGAGCAGACGCACATACGGGTCGTAAGTCGGAACGCCGCCGTTGTTGGCGCCAAGCGTAAGAACAAACTGGCCGCCGCCAGAGTCGGTGAGCGACTCAAACCCCTGCGACGGGTTGATGGTGACGGGCGACGTGCTGCTGTTCAGCACCTCGCTGGTAACCAGCGTCGGAGCGCCGCCGGTCCAGAGGATCTTGGCGAACAGCTTGACGACCTTGCGCTCAAGCGTTCCCGCGAACTGATTGTAGGTACGGTTAGCCATGTTGGCCTCCTGTTAGGACAAGGGGCGACCCCAGCAAACGCCAGAGCCGCCCCTCGCCTAGTTAGTTGTTAGGCGCCGAGCTGCACGACGGCGTTGAAGCCGGGGGCGTTGCAGCCGAGGTTCGCGTAGCTGACCACGCGGAGCTCAGCGGCGTCGCTGTTGTACACGCGGAGCATCTCGAGCCCGTCAGCGTACTTGGCGATGTGGGGCGCCGGCCCGAGCGAGTAGAGCTTCCAGGTGTCCATCTGGAGCAGGTACGCGGTCTTCGCGGGGCAGGAGCGGTCGGGGAACACCTTGATCTGACCGGCGGCGCCGTTGATCAGGATGCCGGGGTAGTAGAGCTTCGCCGGCCCGTCGAACGAGATGTACTGCGCCTTGGCACCGAGCGACTTCTCGAGCGCGGCGTAGGAGGCGAAGTTCATAATGCACACGTCCGGCGTGCCACCCTCGCGAGCGACGAGGAGCGAGGCGTCGATCACGGCCTCCTCAATGCTCTGCGAGGAGCCGTTGAAGCGCACGCCGCCGAGGCGGGTCGGGTCGGTGCTGCGGTCAACACCAAAGAACGACGCTGAGGTCGGGCTCGTCGTGGGCACCCACGCGGCAAGACCCTTGATGCCAAGGTTGTAATCGCCCTGGACATTCAGGGTGTCGCTGGTGGTAGCCAGCCACGAACCAAGACCAACGCCAACAGCGCCACCCATGCTGCCCGACACCTGAACAAGACCCGTGGTGCGGTTAACGGCAACCACATACGCAGGGCCACCCGTCCGCAGCGTGCCGGTCGAGGGATCGCGAGCCTCAAGGGTCATGTTGACCTCGAAGTTCACGACATCAGACGCATTGGTCAGGACGATGTTGCCAAGCGTGGAAGAGGCGCTGATCACGCCAATCGCGCCCGAGCCGTCGCGGAAGATCTGCGTGGCAAGCGAGTTGGTCAGAGCGCGGATCGCGCCGTCGATTACCACGGTCGCGCCGTTGATGAACGCCATCTTGTCGGTCTTGCTGGCGAGCATCGTTTGGTTGTCGATCTGCGCAATGCTGTAGTTGGCAACGCGGGTCAGAGCAAACGACTCCACCGTAGCGGCAGTCTGGTTGCCCTGCGCCGAGGAGAAGGTCGCGCTGCGGCCCTGCGAGGTGTTCACGATCAGGGGGATCGGCATATACTTGCCGCCGAACTCCTCCATCTTCGGGACCATCGCGAGGAACGGGTTGTTCTTGTAGACCAGGTTCGCGATCTTCTGGTCGTCGTAAAGCTCCTTGAGCGCCGCGTTGGCCGCGCCAAGGTCGAACGAGAACGAGGGGCCACCGGTCTGGTTAAGAGCCGGGGTGGGAGGAGTACCAGCAGAAGGCCAAGCCATGTGAGTACCTACGCAGACAGCGCCTCATGCGCGTCCGCAAATCCGCGTCGAGCGCGCCATGCGCTACCAGCGGAGAGTTAGCAGTCGGTTGTAAAAGGATGCGTTCTAGCGTCGCTGCCGTTCGCGCGGTTACCGTCCCTCAAGCCGAGCAAGTGCTGCCGCGATCCGATCAGCGTCCGTGCGCTGTGACTTCGGAGCCGCTGCCACGCTTGCCGTCAGGTCGTTGGAGAGCGTCGGTCCCATCCTGGGCGCCGCCGCCGCCGCCGTTTCCTGCGGTGAGGCCGCTTTCTGCTGTGTCGCTGCAAACTTCTTGGTCGCTAGGCTCTTGCGAGCGAGGTCTTCGTAGTGCTCTTCCACCAGCTTTGCTGCCTCGGGGATCGTCAGCAGCTTCTGAGTCTGTCGGAAATGCTCTTCGATAACCTCAGATACCAGATGAGCACCACCATAAAGGTTTGTCAACTCATAGTTTTCAGCGTGCTGCTCAACGTACTCATTCACCTCGGAGCGGAACTGCTCAATGATCTGCTGCTGCTCGCGGGTCTGCATCTCCCGCTGCTGCTCCAGAATGCGCTCCTGCTCCTCGCGCGCCTGACGCTTGAACTCCTCAAGCTCCTGGCGCACCGACTGCACCTCGGCATTAGGCGTCGGCTTGTTGTCGTTGAGCACGTACTCGGTAATCTGCTCGTAGGTGAGGCCAAGCTGCTTCAGCGCGTCCAGCGGGTTCAGCATCGCCTGCTTCTTGGCTTGCTCAAACGCGCGGATCTGCTCGGCCTGCTGCGCCAGCATTTGCTGCTGCTGTTTCACCGCCTGCTGCTTGCGGTAAAGATCCTGCTCCTTACGAGCCAGCATCGCAAAGCGATCTGCCTTCGGCGGCGCTGGCTTCTCCTCAACAGGTGCAGGCGCCTCAACCGGAGCAGCCTCCTGCTGCGGAGCAAGCACCTCTGCTGCCGTAGGCGCAGGCACCGGACCACCCACAGTGCCGGTGGTCATATTCGTCATCACTCCCTCAACTCCCATGCGTCACTCCCTGGTTACTGTACCGGAACATTCGGTACAAGATCGCTAGCCTGCATCGGCATCGGCGGTGCCAGCGGTTCTCCGGTTGCGCCGGGGATCGGCAGCATCGGAGGCGGCATCATCGCCTGCTCAATCTCGTTGATCTGCGCCAGATATCGACGCAGCAGTTCAAGCCGGTCCTCGCGCAGGTTGTTGGCCTTCCCCTTGGCGTAGTACTCAAGGCACAACTGCTTGGACAACTGCAAGTCGTCCAGCGGGTCCGGCGAGGTGTAGTCGCCCTCGTCCACGATCTTGTCGAAGACCATCGTCAGATAGTCCTCTTCCGCGTTGGCAAGGCTCTCCACCTGGTCAAGATCAGGGAAGTCCAGCAGACGACGAGCCTGACGCGGCGAGAGGAAGCCGGCCTGTGCGTACTCCTGAATCGTCTGCAAGCGGCCCGCAGGATCGCTCGGCAACGACGACACGGGGTAGCACTGCATCACGTAGTCCTCGTCGGACAACTTGATGTCCTTCCACTCAACCATCTGGATCGTTTTGCGACCGGGGACTCGGACCTCGTAGCCCTTGTCCTCGGCGGCGATCATCTTCACGACCTCAATCGACAGCCGCGCCACGTCCATGAACATCTGCTCGTAGCTCTTGGCCGGAACGTGCAGTCGATCCGTCTGGATGTCGTTGTACTCGCGGATGGCGCGACCGCTGTTCAAGCCCTCGGGCTTCAGGCTTGAGGCAGCAAGCTGCGACACGCCCGCTTGCTCGTACCCCTTGTTGATCAGGTTCTGGAGGTGAGCAAAGACCTCGGGCGCCACAATCGGAGGCACCACGTACTGCGGCGGCGTCCCCGTGTAGTTGATGATGCTGCCCACGTCGTTGTTGAGGTGCTCCTTCACGACCTTGCTGCCGTTCTCAATGAACACCTTGAACGAGCCGGCCAGATGGAAGCTACGCTGGATCACCCACAGGAGCTTGTTGATCTCCAACTGGATGTTCTGCAACTGCTCCGCAAGACCCTGGCCCCAGTACCCGTACAGACGCGGCGACCACTGGCAACGTGCAAACGGAAAAAACGAGTGCGGCCAAGGCTCCATCTCGCCCAGCACCGCGCCGTCAATCGTGATGCAGTGCTTACCGTCATCCGCGCCAGGGCCGCTGGGCAGATGCCACGACTCGCGCACGGTGATCATGTCCGCGACCATGCTGCGGCCCGCCTCCTCGGTCCTCGAGGGCTTGGCTCCAGCAATCACGTCCACGTCGTCAGGGAACATATCGAACAACACCTGACGGTCCACCTGCTTGACGCGATGCATCTGCCGGGGAATCCCGTAGAGCGACTCCACGTCGTCCACGAAAATCTCGCTCGACATCACGCGCTCATGGCAAACGCGGTCACCCTTGGCGAACACATGGATGAACCCGTCGCCCCAGACGGCAGCGTCACGGAACACCTGCATCCCGATCTCATGCGTCGAGTTCTCGTAGAACACGCCATCAAGGAAGGCGTTCATCTTCTTGGCTTCACGCTGCTTCTTGTAGTCGCCACCAGACGTGAGGAACAGCGGCTTGGGACGGTTGCGCGTGATCTTCGCGCACACCGTATCCACAACGCTCTGCACAAGGTTGTACGAGATGCGGTCACGCAGCGCCGGCTGCTGCGCTGCAAGCTTGCTGAACGACACGCCCGCAAGCGTCGTCGGCGCCAGGTTGCCGTACAGACGCGCGCTCACGATCCACTGCGTGGCCCGGAACGACTGCGCGTCGCGGATCAGGTTCAGCGTCCCGCTGATCACGTCAGCAGCGTCGGATCCCTTCAGCATCCACCAACGACGCTCCTTGTTGTCCGGCAACTTGTCCGGCACACCAGAACGCTCGCCGCCAATCGTAAAATCCCGAAATTCAATGGGCATAGCGTCGCTCCATGCGCGTCGTGCGCTTCACGCCGTACAACTTGCCGAGCATCTTGACGGCCTTGATCTCGTTCTCGCCGGTCATCTCGGGGAAGAAGTACTTGCAGATCTGGGTCATCACGAACACGCGCTCGTTGACGTTCAGCGGCGCAAGCTCGTTGAACCACGGGCGCTGTCCAACCTTCAGCGCCGCTACCACTTCCTCTGCGTGAGCAAATCCCGCCCACATCGCCGCACGCCAGAGATGCTCCCGCGAGCTGACCCGCGCCTGCTCCTCGTCCGTCATTGCTGCGTCGTCGTGCTTGATGTCGTCACTCACCCAGCGCCTCCTGCTTCACGCAAAGACCGTGCGAGCAACCCATCAAGCACCCTGCATCACTGTGGTCAATCCACTGGTGACCGCAACCACAAAAAGACTCGGCGCCACCTTCAAACACTCCCTGCGTTGCCACTGGGGCTTCTTTTGCTGAGTGGGACGATGGAGGTGCGCCGAGTTCAACCTCAAGGCCGCTGATCGCAAGTCGCTTCAGCCCATGCTCGCGCATGAACCCCACCCACTTCTCGACCTGGTGCTGATCCACAACGGCCTCCAATCGCGGCGACGGTATAAGACTACTGCTTGACAATCAAGACGCTTAGTTCAGTTGATCCAGCGGGTCGCCGTACAACTCAATCTCCGCTTCCATGTTCCGCTTCTCTTGCAGCAGTCGCTCCAACTCCTGCTCCTCCTGCATCAGCATCCACTCATCCTCGCTCTTGCCGTAACGCAACCCGTTGTCCTGCCTCATGTCCGACAGGTAGGCGTAGCAGTGCCGCCATGCGTACAACGCCGCGTCCGTGCAGTGGTTGGCACACCCAGGATGCTCTTCGCGCCTCTGGCTCCGGTCATCCCAGATCAGTTGCGAGTACTCGTCAATCAACGGCGCAGCCGCCTTCTTGTGCAGCTTGATCCGCGCACTCACAAAGTCGCCGTTCATCAGTTCCATGAAGTCAGCTTTGCCCGCCTTCTCTGCGCCCACAAGCGGGATGTCATGCCGACGCCGCATTTCCTCGACCGCCTGCTTGTTGGCGTTGTCGATCACGATCCGGTCAAAGTCAAAGCGCCCCATCAGCTTGCGCGTCTGGTCAGCGACCTCGGTGATGTCGCACTTGTCTTTCTTGTGCGCCCCGAGCACGTACAAGGTGCGGTCGCTGTCGTGATACGCGCACACCACCCACGCGGTCGGGTCGTTAAACCCAAGGTCGATGCCCAGCACGTAGTGCCAGCGCCCCTTCTTGGTGATCGCCGGCAACTCGTCAAACGTGTTCTTCTCGTAGTCAAAGCGGTAGACCAGGTTGCTGTCGTCAATCACCCACTTGCCGAGGTAGTGCTGCTGAAACAGCGGCGTTTCCTCAATCAGCGGGTTTGCCAGCTTCAAATCCTCAATCTCTGCCTTCCACTTGTCTGCCATGTGCGGGTTGTCGAACGCCGTCCAACGATGGCCGCTCCAGCCCATCTTTTCCCAGCGACCCGCCTCGCCGGGAACCTGGCCCTTCGTCAGGTCGTAAAACAACCCGCGCTTCATGTTTCCCGGCGTCCCGATCATCGCAATCGTGCCGCGATAGTCAGCGGTCGCCGGCTTCAAAATGCCGTACACCATCTCATGCAAGTCCACGCCGTAGGACGCAGCCTCATCAATCACCACGCTCTTGAACTTCTGACCGAGCGCCTTGTCCTTTTCCTGCTCGTCCGCGTCCATGCCAAGCAGGTAGATCATGCTCCCGTTGGGCAGCGTCACCGACAACTCAGTCTCGTTGAACCGGCACCCAAGCGCCTGCTCACGATCAATCGTCTTCAGCACGTCCTTCCACATAATCCGCTTGGCAGACGCCCGCGTCAGCGCCACGTACAAGCACGACACGTTGGGTGTCTCGTAGGCATCACGCATCAGCATCAGGCCGGCGCCATACGACTTGCCCGAGCGGCGCGTACACAGCACCACCTTCATGCGCGCCGGATCTTCCAAGAACGCCGTCTGCGCCTTGAACGCCACGTCCTTGAACACAGGCTCTTTCTTCTCAGCCGCGATCAAGGCAAAAAACTCCGACTTCTCAGTCGGCGTCATCTTGGCGATCAAACGGTCAAGTTCTTCCTTGGTCATTTCTGAACCTTGAGCGTCAGCGGCTGGCTTTGCGCCTTTATTGCAGTCTTCCTGTCTCGCTCTACCGCATCCATACAATGCCTTAACGATGTGCTGCGATAGATGCCTGTCGGAATGCTAGGCATTGCCTGCATTTGCTCTTCGCGAAGCCGTTGGTATTCGTCAACGCTCAAAAAACGAGAGCGCGACTGACCATCAATCATTTCTTTCTGTTGCTCACGAATCTTTCGGCAAAGATTAATCAAATCATGGGCGCTTTTGTCAAACAGCGGTTTTGGTGGCTTGCGCATCGGATCTGGCGGCGCAAACCAATGAGCAACCCAAAAGAAAAAATCCCACCATGCTCTGCGAAACCAAGTCATTCCTGCGCCTCCCGCATCATCCGCTCATAGTCTTCCCGCGACACCGACTTCGGCGCATCCGACGCCAGCAACGCGTCATGCTCCTCCTTCGTCAGCGTCCGCGTCTGCAACTCCACCTTCTTCCGCGTCGCTTGGTCGTACCGCGCCACCACCTCGCGACCGTATGACAACGCCGCAGTCGGCGTCCCCCACCCGCGCCCCTCCAACGCCCGATCCACCGTCCAGTACGCGGCGTCGATGTCCTCGTCCGTCTTTCCCTCCCAGCGCAACTGCTCCAGCCGCGCCTTCAACGCCAGCAGCTCGTCCCTCATACCGGCCTCCCGTGAATCGCCTCCAACCCACGCCTACTCGCCACCGGCAGCACCCGCGCCCGATAACAGCGCCAACACCTCTTCGCCCGCTTGTCGTTCGTCGCTCCCCCGCAGTACACGCACTCGCCCTGCTCCACCTTCCCTGCATCCCTATACGCCTGACACGCCAACCGATGCGCCTCTCGCACCTCTGGCCTCTTCAGGTACTTCTTCATCCACTTCTTTAACGTTGCCCGACGCACCGGATCTTGCGACCGCTTCCGCTCGTAGCACCATCTACACAGCGCAGCCCGCACCACCTGGTTCTTGCACAACGGCGTGTCGCATGGCTTCATTCCGGCACCAACGGCAGCGCCTCAATCGCAGTACGCACCGCTTCATCCGCTACCAAATCAAGCACACAGCTACGCATCCAACGCGCAGCCGCCATCTTATGCACCACCACTTCCGCGTCCCAGGACGCATGGTGCTCCATCTCCCGCTCTCGCAAATCACGCCGATAAAGCGCAGCTACACCACGCTGTATCTCCCCTTCCGGGTCAGCCAGCCGCGCCTGCAAATTCATAATCTCTGCCAACAACTGCTTCTTCGTCACCCTTGCTCGCTTCATATGCCACCTCTGCCGTCACTGCGGCACCCGCAACCCTACCGTAGCGCCACGCCACAGGCAAGGGTTGTTGCTCTCTGGGGGGTGGGTATAGGCGTAGCATCACGCCACCAAACATGGTGGGTACTCTCTGGGGGGTATATATATATTGAAGTAATCCCGCGCGCGCATGGTGGGGGGGGGGTGGGGGTAGGGCTCGAGAGGCCCGCCTTGACGCGTTGCGCTATGACGGGTGAGGCGTTGCCCCGGTCGCGCAGTCGTCGCGCACTAGTCGCATGTCAGGCGTCAGGCGTTGCGGCCCGCGCACCTTGTCGGGTTACTCTATCAAAAAAAAGCGCATCGCGGATCCGCTGCAAATAAAGGCCAAAACAGAAAATCGACAACGAACACTTGACGAGCGTGGCGTCACGTTGTACCTTCTCATCATCGCGGCACGGTGCAGCGACGGAGGATAACCGGATGACCACACGAGAGCGGCGAGCGGCGGAAGACCTGGCGGACGCAATGACAGCGGCGACGCGCGATGCATACATCGCGGCGGCCGAAGCCGTGGCGACGTACGGCATCGACAGCCGGGAGGCGGCGGCGGCTCAGGCGGCGGCTTGGCGGCTGAAGGACAAGCGAGACGCGGCTTGGGCGGCGGTGCTGTCGTGACCAAGGGCATGGCACTAGCGGTCTTGATGCTCGCGGCGGAGCTCGCCGCCGGTATCGGGTACGTGTGGACGGCGCAGGATCGGTCTATCGACGCGGCATATGCCGCACGGGGGCGATAGTGGTCTATTATATCAAGCGGGACACGCTGGGGAACGTGACGGACGCGCAGGCGCAACGGTTCGCGCGGCTGTTGGCGAACGCAATCAACCACGCGGTAGCGTGGGGCGATCACACGGGCTGCGGCTGCGCGGATCGCGAGGATCACCGATACGAGGCACGGCGTGTGTTCGAGGACGGGGAGTGGCACGACTAGCACGTCCGGGCGCGGCTCAGGCCGCGTCTCGGTGCGAGCGCCCCTGCGAGGGACGTTGGCACCGGGGCTCAACCCGGATGGCGCGCGTGACGCGCAAGGGTAGAAAATGACATTGCAGCAAATCATGGCGGCAAACGCACAAGCGGGTCGGTACTTTTTTGAGCGCGAAACGTTGCGCTTTTTCAAGTCGCGCGTGTCGGATCGCACCTATCCGGCGACGGACGGGCGCACGTTTTTCGTCACGTCCGAGCGTCACCGGAACGATCCTCGCCGCTACACCGTGCGCGTGACGCGCGACGGCGCGGACATCGACACTGTTGGCGGGTTCCAGGCGTACCGGGACGCGCGGACGGCTCACGCAGCGGCCGCATATTTTGCCAAGGGCGGAGAGTAGACGCGCGTCGCAGGAGCTCGCGAGGGCCCTTGCAGCGTGCGCCTACCGCGCACAATGTGCCCGCGTGACGGGCGGAGGGAACATGAAACGCGACGTGGAAAGGCATTATGGCGCCTTTATTGTAAATGGCGCCCTTGTCCAGACTGACTGGGAATACCCCGCAACGGCGTCGGCGCTTGGCTGGTCTATCCGGCGCGTCCAGCGCGTCGGCCCCAACGTGCGGCACCTGGCGCGGCGCCCGAGCCGTAACACGGCTTGCGCTCACCCGTACACCGATGGAACCGTTGATTGCCAGTGCGGCGTGACGGCGTCGGAATTTATCCGTGCGGCGGGCGAATACCTGGACAAGCTCGCATGGTAGATCACCCCTGCGACCGATGCGCCGAGGAGTCCGCGCGCTTTATCCGCGAGGGGCACGCGGTGTGCGAGAGTTGTTCAGCGCGGCTCGAGGCCCGCGCCTTGGTGCAAGCAACTTGGCAAGCGACCACACGCCGTGAGCGGCGCACCTATGCGGACCTGGTCCGCGACTGGGAGGCACGATGACCGACACCGACAACCCCCGCGAAGATCGCTTGCCGTCCAATCCCTACCGGCGACGGTTCGATGACGACGGCAACGAAACGCACCACCGCCCCCGTTGGGCTGGCGCCTATTCCGTCGCGCTTGCCTATGGCGGCCCCGAGGAGGGCGGCTGGTACACGGAGCTTTGGATCCCGCTTGGTTCCGCGCTTGTGCGCCCCGATGATGACCCGCTGGCGGTCGCGCGCACATTGTGGGACGCCTTCTCGGATCGTGACGACGGGCGCGACGTTTCGTCGGTGTTGGCGCGAGAGGCCGTGTTTATCGCATGGGAAGATACCCCCGGTGAGCACGCCGTGACCAGCGTCGGGCGTTACGAATAACAGCCGCTCGCACCTTACGGCCCCGGCCTCGCGGTCGGGGCTTAACCTTGCGGACATGATGCGCAACTGGAGGCACGATGAAACGATGCGACCACCCTTTCTCGCGTATTCGGCCCGCTATCGGGCCTGATAGCGGCATCCTGTGTGGGTTGTGTGGACAAGACGTTCCCGCGCCCCTTGTTTTCGCGATTATGCTTGACCAAGTGCGCGATATGTCGCAGAAAATCCACAACCTAACGCAACTTGTGGGCGCAACGGAATGCACCCACTGCGGACGTATCACTGATGCGAGCGTGCAATTTTATGGCATTAAAAATCAAAACCTCTGTATCGGTTGCCTAGAAGCATGGTTTGACAACGAAGACGGCAACGTTTCGGACATGAATGTCGGATACTTGGCAGAATTCATGACCAGGCACGATATACGCATATCGGGGCACAAATCGCGGCTTGCTGAGATGGCATTTCAAGCCTTCCCTGATGAATTGCCAAAAGAGATTAAGAACAAAATGCGCTAATCGGTGCTCGCACCTTACAGGCTCCGGTCTTAGGGCCGGGGCCTTTTTTACGCCTTGCGTAGCAGCTCGCGAGCACGGCGCCAGGCTTGCGGCACCGGGCCGCCGGCCTCATCCTCGAAATAGACATCGTCCAGGGCAAGCAAGGCGGCCATAGCGGCGTCCAGGGCGCGACGGGTCTGCCAGCGTGCCCTACGTGAGCCGGCGTCTGCCTCGAGCAACTCTGCTACTTCGCGGCACTTCTTGGCCGCGCTCCGCTGGTCTTCGCCGTCCTCTTTTGTCCAGATCATGCCGCCCTGACAACGCCTTTCTGGCAACACTCCGCGATGCCCTTGTTTTACAGCGTTTCCGCGCGCAGAATTCATCCGGGCCGCACCAGGCTTGGCGCAGATTTGCTACCACAAGAGGCGCACTTTTTGTTCTAAACACAGACCAAGCGCACTTTTTTGTGCCCTGTTTTCGCAGATTTACGCCACCGCACTTTTCGTGCTTGACTGTGTCCACGCACTACTGCTAATTCTGGGGTCGCGCGCGTGCCCGATCTATGGATCTCTTGATATTCCTGCCTTGCGCTGCGAACCTCACCGCACTTTTTGATACCCCGTCGCACTTATTCGCGCTGCTTGACCCGCTCAAGCAAGATCGCAACCCGCTCCGCGCGTTGCTCGCCCGTGAGGCCGTCCACTTTCAGCGAAACGCGGTCTTCCAGCATCCCGAGATGCTTGGCGATGAGCTCCAGGGCGCGCACTTTTGTCGATTGCGCGACATCTTCTTGCTCAGCGACCTTTTTTAACTCGCGAATAACAAAAGCGGCATCGACCTCGGAACGCTGAATCGCGCGGGCCGAAATTTCCTTGATCTTAGAGGCGATGACGGGGTTTTGCAGATTCTTTAAAGCTATGCCGCGAGCGGAACCTTGAGAGTATCCGGCACGGATCGCGGCCTGGAATCCGTTTTTGTCCTTGAGGTATTCCTCTAAGAATTTTTCCTGTTTCAAAGTGAGTGCGTCAGATTTGCGATTCATGGCGCACCTT